>WBZX01000213.1_pt1 | contig 54869 bp, 44 predicted proteins | sample 5204211 | NCBI WGS metagenome assembly WBZX01 (sample SAMN12344362, study PRJNA552823) | activated sludge metagenome | biome: Activated sludge suspended growth; feature: Nitrification reactor; material: Wastewater; isolation source: activated sludge from nitrification reactor of wastewater...
AGAGTTGGGGATGCTCGGTTTCCACCGCCCCGTGATCTCGCCGCTCGCGGCTGGCCCGATGGTTCATCCATCTCCACCGTTCGCCCTTGGCGGCGTCTCACGACGTTGCACGGGGCGGCCGCCGTACGCTCTTGTCTGTGGGCAGCGGCTGTTACGAACGAGACCTCCGCCGCCCCGATCTCCCAGCTCGAGCCCAGGCTCCCGTGCGGCGAACGAGGACACTGTAGGCGCAGCAAATTCGCCCGGGGATAACCCGCCGCGACGATCACCTTGCCGAACCGAGGCATTTCGCGCCGATTCCGCGCGCAACTTCGCGCTTTTCACGAGAATCCGAACAAGCAGCCTCAACCTCAGCCCCACCCTCCCCGCACCACGTCGAACGTCGTCATTCCGCTCGTCGCGTGCTCGGTGACGGTCACGGCCGTCACCTCGGCATACCTGGGGCCGCGCCGGCAGGCGTCGATCATGGCCGCGACCCTTGCCGGCTCACCCTCGGCGACGACCTCGACCGACCCGTCAGCCAGGTTGCGCACCGACCCCGCTACACCGAGCGTCTCCGCTTCGCGCCGCGCCCAGGCGCGGAACCCCACGCCCTGCACGCGCCCTTCGATGCGCAGAATAACGCCGCGGATGCTCATGCCATCTCTCCTCCCAGGCAGGATTAGGCTGGGAGCACAATCAACGCCAGGAGCCAAAAGGCGGGTGGTCTGGCGGGTGCCCCGCCAGCGGGGTGCGGGGCTGGCCCCGCTTCGAGCGCAGCTCAAACCGATCGGCAAACATCTTGAAGGCGCGCACTCGAGGCTCAGCCCGCCGCCGCCACCATGCCGCCGCCGAAGCCGGTCATCGCCGGGTGCGAGAAGCCCCAGCCGGCCGGCTCCGGGCCGTATCGGTTCGGCCCGCGCTCACCGCGCGCGAAGTGCAGCCACAGCGTGGCGAGGAAGATAGGCAGGACCGTGCCGGCGAGCGTCAAGTTGTACCCGATGGCCCCCGTCTCCATGGCGGGGTCGCCGAGCGAGAGCATCAAAGCCAGCGCGAGCACGAACGCCCAGACGATCACGGCGAGGGCTGCCCACAGCATGCGCCAGCCGGGCAGGCCCAGGTCGTGCAGCCGCTTGATGATGACCGTGGTGGCGAGCCAGACGCAGGCGAGCTTCACGACCAGCAGCGCGGCATTGTCGAGCTCGATGCCGGCCCAGACGACCAGTGCCGCGATCACCGATTCGACGGCGAGCATGGCGCCGGCGACGAAGAGCAGGCCCCTGCGGTCACAGCGGCCGCGCGGATCGGCAAGAGAGACGAGAAACGAGACGGCGGACATGACTCTGACCAAGGCTCGAACGAGTTGTCGGAGCCACGATCATCGCCGAGCGGGGTTAGCGCGCCGTTGAAGAGGACGGTTAGCGAAGGGTGAAGCGCAGCTCCCTCCCTCTCCCCGCGAGGGCGGGGAGAGGGAAGCCCCTCAGGCGAACTCCAGGATCACCGCGTCGACGGCGAGGCTGTCACCGGCCTTGGCGTTGACCTTCTTGACCTTGCCGTCACGCTCGGCCCTCAAGATGTTCTCCATCTTCATGGCCTCGACCACGGCGAGATTGTCGCCGGCTTTGACCTCGGCGCCCTCCTCGACGGCAATCGACTTGACCAGCCCCGGCATCGGGCAGAGCAGGTACTTCGACATATCGGCGGCGGCCTTCTCCGGCATCAGCGCCGCCAGCTCGGCCTCGCGTTCCGTATAGACGCGCGCAGGCGTATGGATGCCGCGATAGGCGAGGTCGTAGCCGTTGAGGATTGGCCGCACCTGGATCGACACGTCGCGGTCGCGCACCACGCCCGACCAGATGCTGTTGCCCGGCCACCAGCGCGCGGCCAGCTCGAGCGTGTCGAAGGCATTGCCCTTTTCATCCAGCATCGAAACCTTGATCGGATCGTCGAGCCCACCCTCGCCGACCACCTCGACGGGCTGGCGCGCCTTGCCCAGCTCGACGACGCGGCGGTGTGCGAAGCGGACGGCGCGGCCATGCATCTGCTGCGTGATGAGCCGGCGCCGGGTGTTGGAGACATGATCGAGGGCCGCCGCCACCGCGGCCAGGATCTTCAGCTCCTCGCCTTCCGGAGCCCGCGGCTTGAAGCCGTCAGGGTACTCCTCCTTGATGAAGCCGGTCGAGATCTTGCCCGAGCGCCAGCGCGGGTGCTGCATCAGGGCGGTGAGGAACGGGATGTTGTGCTGGATGCCGTCGATATAGAAGGCGTCGAGCGCCTCGGCCTGGAGGTCGATGGCCGCCTCGCGCGTCGGCGCGTGGGTGACGAGCTTGGCGATCATCGGATCGTAGAACATAGAGATCTCGCCACCCTCCTCGACGCCCGTGTCGTTGCGGATGGTGAAGCCGTCCTTGGTACCCTCGGCCGGCGGGCGATACTTCACCAGACGGCCGATGGAGGGAAGGAAGTTGCGGTAGGGGTCCTCTGCGTAAATCCGGCTCTCCACCGCCCAGCCCTTGATCTTGATGTCCTTCTGCGTCATCGGCAGCTTTTCGCCGGCGGCGACGCGGATCATCTGCTCGACGAGGTCGATGCCGGTGATGAGCTCGGTCACCGGATGCTCGACCTGCAGGCGGGTGTTCATCTCGAGGAAGTAGAAGCTCTTGTCCTGCCCGGCGACGAATTCGACCGTGCCGGCGCTGTCGTAGCCGACCGCCTTGGCGAGAGCGACCGCCTGCTCGCCCATGGCCTTGCGCGTCTTGTCGTCGAGCAGCGGCGACGGCGCCTCCTCGATGACCTTCTGGTTCCGGCGCTGGATCGAGCACTCGCGCTCATTGAGATAGAGCACGTTGCCGTGCTTGTCGCCCAGCACCTGGATCTCGATGTGGCGCGGGTTCTCGATGAACTTCTCGACGAACACGCGGTCGTCGCCGAATGACGACTTGGCCTCGGAGCGCGCGAGCGTGAAGCCCTCCTCGCACTCCTTGTCGTCGTAGGCGATGCGCATGCCCTTGCCGCCGCCGCCGGCGGAGGCCTTGATCATCACCGGATAGCCGATCTCCTTGGCGATCTTGACCGCCTCCTTGGGATCGGCGATCTCGCCCAGGTAGCCGGGCACGGTCGAGACCTTGGCCTTGGCCGCCGCCTTCTTCGATTCGATCTTGTCGCCCATGGCGGCGATGGCGCCCGGATTGGGCCCGATGAAGACGATGCCGTGCTTGGCGAGCTCGACCGGGAACGCCTCGCGCTCGGAGAGGAAGCCGTAGCCCGGGTGAACCGCCTCGGCGCCCGTCTGCTTGCAGGCGTCGATGATCTTCTCGATGATCAGATAGGACTGCGCCGCCGGTGCCGGCCCGATGTGCACCGCCTCGTCCGCCATCGCCACATGCACGGCGTCGCGGTCGGCGTCGGAATAGACCGCCACGGTCTTGATACCCATCCGCTTGGCGGTCTTCATGACGCGGCAGGCGATCTCGCCGCGGTTGGCGATCAGGATCTTCTTGAACATCGGCCGTCCCGGTTTGTCAGATTTGTGGCGGTTTTCCGGGCGTGTTCTAGACGCGTCGGAGCCCGAGGTAAACCTACCGCGTCAACGACGAAGGTCGTGCCTTCCTCCGTCTCCCCGTCCCAACGGGGAGAGGGTCGGGGTGAGGGGCAGTCACGGAACGCGGCGTGCGTCCCTCTCTCCAAGCCGGGTGCACAGGCTGGCGAGAGAGAAACATCCTCACCCCAGCGAGTAGATGCGCTGGCGCACCAGGTCCACCGCTACCCTGAGGCTATACAGCTGGTCGGAGAACTGCATCGGCACCGGGATCTTGTGCACGGCCTCGTCGATGGCGTCGATCTCCTCGCGGTATCCCGCCAGCCTCTCGTACGAGCGGTCGCTGGCGACCCTGCGCTCGAGGAGCTTGAGCTTGTCGTACCACCTCAGGATGCGGCGGCGGATGCGCCACTGGTAGAGCTTCGGGGCGATGTTGAGCGCCGGCACCAGGATGCCGGCGATGGGCACCAGCATGATGATCATGCGCTGGAGCAGGATGGCCAGCCAGAACGGCACGTGCCGCATCAGGAACGACGGCCCCGACTTGTAGTAGCGCACGGCGTCGTCACTGGTATCGAACTCGGGGTCGGGCGTCTTGGGGAACTCGTTGGCCTTATGCAGGATCGTGTTGCCGGAGTGCACGTCCTGCGCCGCGCCGGCCATCAGTGCGACCAGCGCCGGGTGCAGGTCGGCGCGGGCGACCAGCGCCGCCTGGGCGGCCAGCAGCGTGACGTCCTCGCCCGGCACGTTGCCGCCGAGGTCGATCACGCCCTGCGGCAGCGTAACCTTGGACAGGTAGGGGAAGATGCGCGTGTAGGCGTCGGCCTGGGCGAAGCTCATCAGATGGGCGCCTGGATCGCGGAGCAGCCCCTGGACGATAGCCGCTTCCGGAGCCACGACCAGAAAGATCGCGTCCACCAGCCCGGTCTTGAGGCCTTCCGCCGCCTCCTGGCCGCCGAGCGGCACCAGCGTCGCCTTCGCTTCGTCGACGCCGTTGCGGGCGAGCAGCGCGGTGGCGAGCTTCCGCGTGCCGCTGCCCGAGGGACCGATGGCGATGCGCTTGCCGGAAAGGTCCGCCAGGCGGTCGAGGCGCTCGTCGCCGCGGTAGAACACCCAGATCGGCTCCAGGAACATGCGCCCCAGCGAGACGACGCCCGGAAGCGACTTGTCGTCGGCGATACCGCCCTGCATCAGGGCGAGCTGCACCGCGCCCGAGCTCAGGCGCTCGGCGTTCTCCACCGAGCCCGACGACGGCCGCACCTCCAGCGTGATCTTGTTCTTGGCCAGCTCGGCCGCGTAGCGCTTGGCGAACGCGAAATAGGCGCCGCTCTCGCTGCCGGTCGATATGGTGATTTTCGACGGTGGCGCCGGCTGCACGAACTGATAGGCGAGCAGGAACCCGCCGACGATGACGGCGATGCCAGCCAGCGTGATCAGCCAGAAATCACGCCTGTAGCCGCCACCCTGCCCCGCCGACGCCCCCTGCCCCGATGCCATGACCAAGAGTCTCCCGAACGCGCACCCGCGCCGCGCAGGGTGCCTCCCCGCGCGCGCCATCGGTGTATTCAGCAGATTTCAGGGCTGGGCAGTAGGCACGGATGCCCCGCGCACGCACGAAACACCTTCCAGTGCGGTGCGAAGGGCACAGTGCGATCAAGCCGCTCTTCCGAACCGCTCCACCAGCGCCTGCAGCTTGGGGTGCACCTTGGGGCTCTCGCGGCGCAGGAAGTCGAGCAGCGCCTGCTCGTTGGGCGTCAGCTTGCCGTCGCGGCAGATGCGCTCGGCCAGCCAATCGATCTCGCCCTCGGTGATGGCCTCGTTGGTGACGATCTCGATGCGCTGGCGCTCGAGACGGGCGATGGCCCTCTCCTCGCTCGACTGCTCGGTGTATCCGCTCCAGACCGCGTCAAGGCCGCGCATCATGCCGCTCAGCATGTTGCCGAGGGACAGGTCACCGCGCTGCTCGAGCCAGCGCTCGCGCCTGAGCGCCTCCTCGCGGTCCGGAACCTTGTATCCCGAGGCGCCCATCACGACGTTCGCGATGGCCTTGACGAACAGGTCGTCCCAGGCGGCGTTGGACGGACCCTCGGCGCAGGCATCGTTGATGCGGAACAGCACGTCGGCCTCGGCGCGCGTGACGGCGATGTTGCCGTCGCCGCCGAAGGCGAACAGGATGCGGCGCAGCAGCTCGACCTCACCCACCGTGATACGGCCCGGCTCCAGGCTCTGGCCGGCGCGCAGCGGGCCCTCGCCGGAGATGACCGCGCGCTCCACCTGCTGGAGGGCGAATGAGACGAGGCTCGCGGGCGACCAGCGCGCCTTGTCGAGCACGTTGACCAGCAGCTCCAGCTCGGTGCGGCTCTGGACGACGCCGTCCTCGCCGATGCGGTCGATCAGCCAATGAGCGTTGTCGGCGTTGACGTAGCCCTCCGGCTCGGCCTGGTTGACGAGGAAATCGGTCAGCGCCTCGACGAACAGGTCCGCCCAGGCGGGGCTCTGGACGCGGCAGGCGTCGTTGATGCGGAACAGCGCGTCGACCTCGTATGGCCCGATGACGCCGTCGGCATAGTACGCGGCCCGAAGGCGCTGGACGTCGGCATCGCCGACTGCCCCGCGGGCGATGATCTCGTCCACGTCCTGAGCCTTGAACTCCGCCATGACGCCGTCCCCTGTCCGCACTGGATGAATGGTGTCCAGACTACCGGGACAGGGTTAGCGATCTCCTAATCGCCGCATCATTCTGATGCAGGAATATCACACCCGCATCCGGTGACGACCCACAGGGTCGTGACGATTTGCTTAGCGGCGCGATCGGCTATGCGCTATATTGCCACAGCACGGCGGTCGGGATGAGGGGGGAGCCCGCATCAGGCGCAATGCCAGGAACCAGCAACCGAGGGAGTCGTGGGAATGCTCGACAAGGCGCAGCTCGAAACTCACCGGACGTGGCAGGAGGCTGCCGGCATGGGCCTCGGCCTGATCGCGGCCCTCAGCCCGTGGATCACCGGCCAGACCGCGAACCCGACCATTCTCGCCGCGACCGCCGCCGCCGGATCCCTGGTGCTCCTGATTTCTGCCGCTCAGCTGTTGTCGCTGACGCGCTTCGAAGAGGTGGCGACGCTGCTGGCCGGGCTATGGCTCTGGGCGGCCCCCTTCATGCTCGGCTACATCGGCTCACCGCTCGGCGTCCTGCACCTGCTGCTCGGCCCCGCCATCGCCGCTCTGGCCGCGCTCGAGCTGTGGCAGGACTGGGCGAAGTCGGACGACGAGCTCGAGAGGTACGGCAGCTGAGCACCCCCTGCCCGATGCCTCTCCGGGGCCTGCCGCGCCTCCCCGTGGCGGGCCCCATTCGCATCTTGTCGCCTCCGCTTCGCGGCGCCTCAATTGGTGGCGGTGTCCTTGCCCCATAGGGCTTCGAGCCGCGCGTCGCGACCGCAGCCCAGGCGGTAGAACATGTACCGCCAGGAATTGCGCTGATAGTACTTCTGGTGCTCGGGCTCGGCCGGCCAGAACTCGCCCGCCTTCTCGACGGTGACCTTGATCGGCCGGCTGAAGCGCTTGCTCCCCTCCAATGCCGCCTTGCTGGCCTCGGCTTCCTTCATCTGCGTGTCGGTGGTGGTGAAGATCACCGGCCGGTACTCGTTGCCGCGATCGCAGAACTGGCCACCGCCGTCGAGCGGATCGACGTGACGCCAGTAGTATTCCAGCAGGCGGCCGTAGCTGATACGCGCCGGATCGTATTTGACCTGCAGCGCTTCCACATGGCCGGTGCGGCCGGTCGCGACCTGGTAGTAGGTAGGCCGCTTGCTCCAGCCGCCGATGTAGCCGGTGGTCGACTCGACGACGCCGTCGAGCCTGTCGAAGTCATACTGCGTGCACCAGAAGCAACCCGAGGCGAAGACCGCCGTGGCCAGATCGGCCTCCGCGGGCTTCGTCGCCGCGCCAGCCGCCGCGGGCATTGCCGCGGGTGTCATGGCGGCGGGCCGCGTCACCATCCCGGGCAGGACAGCCCAGGCCGCGGTGACGGCCGCCGCCAGCAGCGTGAGCAGAGTCGTCCGCCGTCTCATGTCGTGTCTCCGTCAGCCGGTCGTCTTGGGCACGAACTTCATCGCCACGCCGTTCATGCAGTAGCGCAGCCCGGTCGGCTTCGGACCGTCGTCGAAGACATGGCCAAGATGGCCGCCACAGCGGCTGCAATGCACCTCCGTCCGCGTCATGAAGAAGCTGCGGTCGGTCGTGGTGCCAACGGCCTTGTCCATCGGCGCGTAGAAGCTCGGCCAGCCGGTGCCGCTGTTGAACTTGGTCTCGGAGGTGAACAGCGGCTGGTCGCAGGCGGCGCAGTGGTACTCGCCGGGCGCATAGTTCTTGTCGAGCGGACTGGTTCCGGCGCGCTCCGTGCCGTGCTTGCGCAAGACATGGAACTGGTCAGCCGTAAGGATCTTCTTCCACTCCTCGTCGGTCTTCATGATCGGAAACCTCTGGGTGCTGTTGCTCGTGTCGGCCAGGCTGGCGGTGCGCAGCGTCAGGGCGCCGGCGCCCAATCCCAGCCCCAGGAGCGCGAATTGTCTGCGAGTGAACATCCTGCTCTCCGCTTGGGCCTCCAAGGCCCGTTGCTGTCGATGTCCATGTTACGGGCGGAGGAGCGATCCCGTTACCGCCACACGCGCTCGTGAATACGGCGGCACAGGGCCGGCCGGTTCAGGGCGGTCGTGAGCCCGGCGATCAGAATAGGATGGGAAGCGGCCCGTCGACCACTATCTCGCTCGCCGAAAGCCGGCAGCGCAAGGCCATCGCCTCGACGCCTGCCGCCCGCGCGCGCTCGAAGGCGGCGGCGTAGGCCGCGTCGATGTCGCCCGCCACCTTGAAGCGCTCGGCGTCGCCGCGCTGGACCAGGAACACCATCACGGCCCTGTGGCCTTCGGCGACCATATTGGCCAGCTCGTCGAGGTGCTTGGCGCCCCGCTCCGTGACGCTGTCGGGGAACTCGGCCAGCCCCCCTTCCCGCATCAGGTGCGTGTTCTTGATCTCGACGTAGCAGGCGGGCTTGGCCGCGTCCTCGAGCAGGATGTCGATGCGGCTGTTGACGCCGTAGCGCACCTCGCGGCGCAGCGAGCCATAGCCCGTGAGCCCGGCGATCCCGCCTGCCTTGATGGCGTCGGCGACGATGCGGTTGGGATGGGCCGTGTTGATGCCGACCAGCGTCGGGCCGCCGCCGAGGTCGGCCTCGATCATCTCCCAGGTGTGTCGGTACTTGCGGGTCGGGCTGTCACTTTCCGAGAGCCAGACCACCGATCCCGGCGCCGTGAGCCCCAGCATCGACCCGGTGTTCGGGCACGAGGCCGTCACCTCGCCACCGTCATCGAGGGCGACGTCGGCCAGGAACCGCTTGTAGCGCTTGATCAGCCGGCCGCGCCGGAGGGGGGTGGGAAATTGCATGGCGCGGGAAGCTAGGCATTTGCCGCCTGCCCCGCAACGTCAAATTAAGCCGTTCCCCCTAGTGTTCCGTCTCAGACATTTGCTTCCCTCTGCGGCCAGGCTCCGAGCAAATGTCTGAAACATCAGGAACACTACCAACACAATGGTTCTAGTGTTGCTTTGCCACTGACGCTTGGCAGACCACCTTGCAGCAACCGGGGACCAAGCGTCAGTGACGCAACACTAGGATTTACCGGCCGGATACCAGAGCGCGCGGGCCACTGCCGTGCGCCAACCCGAGGACCGCTTCCCATGGCCGCCAGCCTCGCCGATCGCGACGCCCTCGCCCGTCGCCCTGCCTTCGACAGCGCCGCCGCGGGCACCGCCGAAGCCTTTCTGGCCCGCCTGTTCGGCTTCGTCGCCGCCTTCGCCGTCATCCTCGGCCTGCTCGCCGGCTACGCCTCCGCGGCGCCCGCTTCCGAGGTCGAGATCGCGCGCATGACCTCCATCGAGGTGCGCGACGCCGTGGCCGGCGGCAAGACCACCGTCATCGTCCCCACCGGCGGCCTCGAGCAGAACGGCCGCCACATGATCACCGGCAAGCACAACATCATCGTCGCCGAGACCGCCCGCCGTGTCGCCCGCGAGCTGGGTGACGCTCTCGTCGCGCCCGTCATGCCTTACGTGCCGCAAGGCAAGGTCTGGCCGCGCACCGGCAACATGGCCTATCCGGGCACGGTGTCCCTCTCCGACGACGTCTTCCAGACGGTGCTGATCGGCATCGCCGAAAGCTTTAAGGTGCAGGGCTTCAAGACCATCGTGCTCATCGGCGACCATGGCGGCAACCAGGAGCCGCAGCGCCGCGTCGCAGAGCGCCTATCATCCGACTGGGCCCGCGACGGTGTCCGCGTCGTCCATGCTGCCGCCTACTACTTCGCCAACGGCGGCGACGCCATGCTCAAGGCCGAGGGCGAGACCGACAGGACGCTCGGCACGCATGCCGGCATCCGCGACACGTCGGAGCTGATGGCCATCGATCCCACCGCCGTTCGTCTGGCGGACGCGCGAGCCGACACCGACGGTGCCACGGGCGATGCCTCCCGCGCCACCGCAGCGCGCGGCGAAAAGCTCCTGGCCATGAAGATCGCCGCCGCCGTGGCCGAAATCCGCGCCGCGCGCACCGCGAAAGTCACCGGAGCCGCCCCCGCCGCCGGCGAGCCGGGCATGCTGGCGCGGCTCTATCAGCTGCTGTTCGGGTAGCTCGATCGCATGCCTGCTGGCGGATGGTTCCTGTGCGACTCTTGTCGTCCGCACACCCGCCCATTAACGGAACTTTAACGACCGATTCGGCATTATGGTTGCCAGCACGGGAGATGGCCGGCTGGCCCGGTTCTTGTCCCTCTAGCTAACTCATGGCCCCCATGATGCCGCATTCCCCTGCGGCCATCCTGGGGGCCAGTCGGCTTTTGGGCCCCCACATCCCCAACCCGTTCCTGCTGACCACGCGCCCCAAACGAAACGGGGCGGCCCGAGAGCCGCCCCGCTCGCTTTTTTGGCGTTTCCCCGATCTCTTGCTCAGCCCAGCCGCTTCTTGAGGCCGGCGAGCTCGTCCTTGAGGCCCTGCGGCAGGCGGTCACCGAAGGTGGCGAAGTGCTCCTCGATCAGCGGCAGCTCGGCCTTCCAGCCGGCCGCGTCGACCGCAAGCAGCTCCTTCAGCGCGTCACCCGCGATGTCGAGGCCCTTGGTGTCGAGCGCGCCGTCGGCCGGCAGGCGGCCGATCGGCGTTTCGACGGCCTTCGCGGCGTCGTCGCAGCGCTCGAAGATCCACTTCAGGACGCGGCTGTTCTCGGCGTAGCCCGGCCACAGGAACTTGCCCGCCGCGCTCTTGCGGAACCAGTTGACGTAGAAGATCTTCGGGTTCTTGGCGCCCGAACGGCCGCCGACCTTGAGCCAGTGCGCGAAGTAGTCACCCATGTGGTAGCCGCAGAACGGCAGCATCGCCATCGGGTCGCGGCGCAGGTCGCCGATTTTGCCGGCGGCGGCGGCCGTTTTCTCCGAGGCCATGATCGAGCCGAGGAACGTGCCGTGCTGCCACGACATCGCCTCGGTGACGAGCGGCACCACGCTGGCGCGGCGGCCGCCGAACAGGATGGCCGAGATCGGCACGCCCTTCGGGTCTTCCCACTCCTTGGCGATCACGGGGCACTTCGCGGCCGGGGCCGTGAAGCGCGAGTTGGGATGGGCTGCCGGGCGGCCCGAGGCGGGCGTCCAGGGACGGCGCAGCCAGTCGATGGCGTTGGCCGGCGGCTTGCCCATCTGCTCCCACCAGATGTCGCCATCCGGCGTCAGGCCGACGTTGGTGAAGATGCAGTCGCTCTTCAGCGTCCGCATGGCGTTGTAGTTGCTCTCGTCCGACGTGCCGGGGGCGACGCCGAAGAAGCCCGTCTCCGGGTTGATGGCGTAGAGCTGGCCGTCGGGGCCGGGCTTCATCCAGCAGATGTCGTCGCCGATGGTCTCGGCCTTCCAGCCGGGGATCGACGGATTGATCATGGCGAGGTTGGTCTTGCCGCAGGCCGACGGAAAGGCGGCGGCGATGTACTTCACCTTGCCTTCGGGGTTGGTCAGCTTGAGGATCAGCATGTGCTCGGCGAGCCAGCCCTCGTCGCGGGCCTGCGCCGAGGCGATGCGCAGCGCGTGGCACTTCTTGCCGAGCAGCGCGTTGCCGCCGTAGCCGGAGCCGAACGACCAGATCTCGCGCGTCTCGGGAAAATGCGAGATGTTCTTGGTCTTGTTGCACGGCCACGCGACGTCAGCCTGGGTTTGCGAGGTGAGCGGGGCACCGACGGTGTGCATGCCGCGCACGAAGTCCTCGCTGTTGCCGAGAACCTCGAGCACCTTGCCGCCGACGCGCGTCATCAGATGCATGTTGGCGACGGCGTAGGCGCTGTCCGTGATCATGATGCCGATCTTGGCGATCGGCGAGCCGACGGGCCCCATCGAGTACGGCACGACGTACATCGTGCGGCCCTGCATGGCGCCGTCCGAGAGCTTCGACAGCTCCGCCTTCATCTCGGCCGGGTCCTTCCAGTTGTTGGTCGGGCCGGCGCCGTCCTTGGTCTTCGAGCAGATGTAGGTCTGGTCCTCGACGCGGGCCACGTCGGCCGGGTCGGAGCGGACGAGAATCGAGTTCGGGCGCTTGTCGGGAGAGAGCCACTGCGCGGTGCCGCAGTCGACGAGCAGCTTCAAGAGCTCCTGGTACTCCGCCTTGGAGCCGTCGCACCAGCGCACGTCGTCGGGCTTGAACAGCTTGCGCGCCTCCTCGACGAAGGCGAGCACCTTGGCATTGGTTGTGGGAACGGCGGAGGGAGCTACCTTCAAGGCAGCGGCTGACGAGGCTGGCATCGTTTTTTCTTCCCTGATGGCACGACCGGCCGCCGAGAGCCCGGAAAAATACCCGAGCATCATCCGAGGAATAAAAGCTTCCGAGGAAAGCCTTGTTCCTGCGGATCGGAGCGGATGCAGGCCCTCCTACTCCCGACGGACCGTTCCGACATTAAGACTTAAGTACCCTGAAGCTCTCTTGCGCGCATTGATAGAGATCGAAACACCATCCTGGCGTCGTCCGGCGTGCTCAGCCGGCGGTCGAAATCGAGGCGCAGGCAGTGACCGCCGGAGATGAGATCGCAGCCGTCCGGATCGATGCCGGTCATGCGCCATTCGCCATCCGGCGCGTCGAGCAGCACGGTGGCGTAAAGTCTCAGCGCATCGGCATGATCGCCATTCATGTGGGCGACGATGCCCGCCTCGGCGGCGACGAGGGCCTCCGAGCCGGCGACCGGACGTAATATGTCGTCGCGGCCGAGATCGACGATGCGGCCGAACCCGCCGATGAAATGAGCCCGCTCGCAGTCGAGCACGAAGAACCTGAAATCGGGGAAATCCACATATATTTCAGCGCCGGGATGGCGGGCGAGGAAGCGGCTTCTGGCCGTCTCGCTGGATGCCGCCCGAACCCTCCCCGTGATCGTGACGCGGCCGCCCGCGAGCGGGTCGCCGTCGACACCGGTGCCGTCGATCAGCAGGCTCGCGCGCGCGTCGGCGATCAGGTTTTTCGTATGTACCGCAAGGCGCGAGAGCAGCAGCAGCGGAGTGCCGTCGGGCTCGGTCGCCACCGTCACCAGCGAGGCATAGGGCACGCCGGTGCCGGGCTCGAGCGTCGCCAGCGCGCCTTTCAGGGCCCGGCGCAGCAGCGTGCGCGAGGCCTCCGCCGCCGTGGGCTCGCCGCCTGCCGGCGATTTCGCGGTTGCATTTTCCCGGGACATGGTTGACCTGGAGTTGCCCTCGGCTCCCATTCAGCTAGGGTTCAGCCTAACGCCATCACAGTCCGAGCGCCACAATTGGTCCTACTTGAGGACATACACGCGGCGTCGATATGGGCGAGGTGCGAGAGAGACCATGAAAGAGAAGAGCACGATTGCGCTGGTCGACGACGAACGCAACATCCTGACCTCGCTGCGCATGGCGCTGGAGGCCGAGGGCTACAAGGTGCGCACCTACAATGACGGCGTCTCCGCGCTGGAGGCGCTGACCGACGATCCAGCGGATCTCGGCATCTTCGATATCAAGATGCCGCGCATGGACGGCATGGAACTCCTCCGCCGCGTGCGCCAGCAGTCCGACATGCCGGTCATCTTCCTCACTTCCAAGGACGAGGAGATCGACGAGCTGTTCGGGCTCAAGATGGGCGCCGACGATTACATCGCCAAGCCGTTCTCCCAGCGTCTCATCGTCGAGCGCGTCAAGGCCGTGCTGCGCCGCGTCGGGCCGAAGGACGGCCAGCCGACCGAGGAGGAGACCGCGCGCGTCCTCGAGCGCGGCAAGCTCAAGCTCGATCCCGAGCGCCACACCTGCCACTGGGACAACCGCCCGGTGACGCTGACGGTCACCGAGTTCCTGATCCTGCAGGCGCTGGCCTCGCGTCCGGGCGTCGTGAAGACCCGCGACGCGCTGATGGACGCCGCCTACGACGATCAGGTCTACGTCGACGACCGCACGATCGACAGCCACATCAAGCGGCTGCGCAAGAAGTTCAAGCAGGTCGACGACAACTTCGACGTGATCGAGACGCTCTACGGCGTCGGCTATCGCTTCAAGGAAGCCTGATCTCACGCCAGGTGGAGGCCGAATGGCGCTCGACACCGAGCGGACGCCGGCACGGACGATGCGTATCGCCATGCTGCGCGACGTGGGGCGGCGGGTGCTTCTGGCGCTCGTCCCCGGCGGTCCCGCGCGCAAGGCGTTCCGCGCCTGGTACGAGCGCCAGCCGCTCGTCCGTTTCATCTCCGCGAGCCTCGTTCGCCGGATTCTCGTCTCGAACCTGCTCGGGCTCGCGATCCTGCTCGGCGGCATCCTCTATCTCACCCAGCATCATGCCTGGCTGATCGACGCCAAGCGCGAATCCCTCAAGGTTCAGGGCGAGATCATCGCCGCCGCGATCGCGGCCAACGCCAGCCTCGAGACCGAGCGCATCGTGCTCGATCCCGACAAGCTGCCCGAGGCGGAAGGCTCGCGGGCGCCGTTCCGCGACGACGGCTTCGCGGCGCTCGAGTTGTCCATCCGGCCGGAGCGCGTGACGCCGATCCTGCGCCGTCTCATCCAGCCGACCAACACGCGGGCCCGCATCTACGGGCGCGACGGCGCCCTGGTCGTCGACAGCGCCTGGCTGCTGACGCGTGGCCTGCTGACGCGGCCCGACCCGCCCTCCGCCGACGAGCGGCCGAAGACAAAGAATTTCTGGACCCGCCTGACCTACTGGCTCATCGACAAGGAGCTGCCGGTCTACAAGGAGATCGGCTCGGCCAACGGCACCAACTATCCGGAGGTGTCGATCGCGCTCAAGGGCACGTCGACGGCCATGCTGCTGCTCAACGAGAAATACGAGCAGATCGTCTCGGTGGCGGTGCCGATCCAGCGGCGCAACGCCGTGCAGGGCGTGCTGCTGCTCTCCACCCGGCCGGGCGAGATCGACAAGGTGCTGGCCGAGGAGAGACTTATCATTCTCGGCCTTGCAGCGCTGGCACTGCTGGCCACCATCGTCGTGTCGCTGCTGCTGGCGCGGACCGTGGCGGGCCCGATGCAGCGCTTGTCCGCGGCCGCCGAGCAGGTGAGCCGCGACCTCACCGCGCGCAAGAACCTGCCGACCTACGCCAACCGCCGCGACGAGGTGGGCCAGATGGCGGCCGCTTTCGGCGCCATGACGGCGGCGCTCTACCGGCGCATCGAGGCCAGCGAGAAGTTCGCCGCCGACGTGGCGCACGAGCTCAAGAACCCGCTGACGGCGGCGCGTTCCACGGCGGAATCGCTCGGCTACGCCAAGACGCCCGAGCAGCGCGACCAGCTCATCTACCAGATCCAGAGCGAGCTGAAGCGCCTCAACCGCCTTATCACCGACGTCTCCAACGCCTCGCGCCTCGATGCCGAGCTCGCCCGCCAGGAGCGCCTGCCGATCGATCTGTCCGGCGTGCTGACGAGTGTCACCGACATCTTCCGCGACATCCTTTCCGACGACACGCGGCGCATCAGGCTCGACGTCGAGCCGGCCCACGAGGGCGCCTACGTCGTGCGCGGAGACGACGGCCGGCTGGGACAGGTGCTGACCAATCTCGTCGACAACGCGCTGTCGTTCTCGCCGGACGGCGGTGCGGTGACGGTGCGCTTGCGGCTCGCCGCGCCGCACGTCGAGATCGCCGTGGAGGACGAGGGGCCGGGCATCCCGGAGGACCGGCTGGCGATCATCTTCGACCGCTTCTACACCGATCGGCCCGCGACCGAGGCCCAGCGCGGCAAGAATTCGGGCCTCGGGCTCTCGATCTCGCGCGAGATCGTCAAGTCGCACGGCGGCGAGATCTGGGCCGAGAACCGCTATGGCGATGGCGCGCGGCCGCCGGCCCCCACCACCGTATCGGGCAAGACCGCTGCCGCCAAAGCCGGACCAAAGCCACTCGGCGCGCGTTTCGTCGTCCGCCTGCCGATGATGGCTCAGACCACCGCGCGTGGCATGCTCGGGGCCCGGCGTGCGTGAGCTCCACCATGGCACGGTGATCGCGATCGGCGGGCTAGGCGCACTGATCCGTGGCCCGTCGGGGTCGGGAAAGTCGGATCTCGCGCTGCGCTGCCTCGATCATCCGCCCGGGAGCCTGATTTCAGGGCGAGCCGTGCTCGTCGCCGATGATCAGGTCTGGCTCGAGCGGCGCGGCGAGATCCTCGTCGCGACTCCTCCACAAGCGATTCGTGGCCTCATCGAGATTCGGGGCGTCGGCATTGTTCCGGTTCCGTTCGTGCCAGAGGCCGTACTCGCCCTGGTTGTCGATCTTGTTGCGTCCGACAGAATCGAGAGGCTGCCGGATCCGCAAACACACGCCCAGATTTCCGGTATACGCTTGCCATTACTCAATATTTCAGCATTCGAGGGTAGCTCTGCCCTGAAAGTGCTACTGGCGCTCGAACGCACTGCTGCGGCAGAGTAGCAACTCCATGTGGCCCGTGTTCCGCATTCCCTCTTGCGCCGCCCACGAACCCTTGCCACTTTCCAGTGGTATTCCAGCCGCTATCAGGTGCAGCGCCCGCAATGGTCAGCGCCCTTTCGTCGTCCATCTCCAGACCGGCGCCGCGCTCCGCGGTCAGCCGTCAACGTAATCGGCTCGAGCAGATGATCGGTCTCGTTATCGTCACGCATGGCGGTTTGGCCGTCGAGTTCCGGGCCGCCCTCGAGCATGTGGTGGGTCCGCAGACGCAGCTGGAGACGGTGTCGATCGGGCCCGAGGACGACATGGCCCAGCGCCGTGCCGACATCCTCGCCGCCGTGAAGCGCGCCGACTCGGGCGCCGGTGTGGTCGTTTTGACCGACATGTTTGGCGGCACACCCTCCAACCTTGCCATCTCGGTCATGGACGAGGCCAAGGTCGAGGTCATCGCCGGGATCAACCTGCCGATCCTCGTCAAGCTCGCCAGCGTGCGCGGCGAGGTCGATCTCACCGAGGCCGTGGCCCGCGCCCGCGAGGCCGGCCGCAAGTACATCAAGGTCGCCAGCCAGGAGCTGTCGGGAGAATCCTGAGGAACGTCCGCGTGTCGCGTCACATGCCGCTCATCCCCGACAGCAGCCGCCCCGAGGCCATCGTGGTCATTCGCAACCGCAAGGGGTTGCACGCGCGCGCGTCGGCCAAATTCGTCAAGACAGCCGAATCCTACGACGCCGTCATCAAGGTGACTCGCGATGGGCAGTCGGTCGGCGGCACCTCGATCATGGGGCTCATGATGCTTGCCGCGGGACCGGGCTCGGAGCTGCATCTATCCGCCGAAGGCCCCGAGGGTCCCGAGGCCCTCGAGGCGCTGGTGGCGCTGATCGACGCCGGCTTCGGTGAGGATTGCGACGGCTGATCGGCTGCCGGCACAACCGCCCGCCACCTCACTGTGTCAAGTACAGGCTCGAGATCTTCAGCGCGATGTCGGTGAAGGCCTGGTTCAGCGCGGCGCCATCGGTCGCGTCGTAATAGTTGCCGTCCCCGCTGGCACACGTGCGCAGGAAATCACGCGACGCGCTCGTCACCTGGAAGCCGACGGTGAAAACCGTGATCCCCGACGCCTTGATTCCGTCGCACAGCTGAGCGGCCTGGCTGGTCGACGAGCCGAGCCCCGTGGCGCACGACGTGCTGCTGGTCGAGAGCCCATCGCAGTACTGGATGTTGTACTCGCCGTCGGTCATCAGCACGGCGATCTTGCGCAGGCGTGGGTTGCCGAAGCGGTTCATCGTCGTGGTGAGGTCGTAGGCGCCGGGCCGGGATGCGGCCGGCCAGACGGAGCTCCAGCGTGGCGACAGCATGTACCAGGCCCATGCCGTGCCGAGGTGGCCGGCCGTCGACCCGGTGGCCGCGTATCCGTCGATGGCGCTCTTGAGCGCCTCGGCATCGTTGGTGAGGGGAACAATGGTCTGCGACGGCACACAGGTGCCGTTGCTGGTGTAGACGGCGCCCACGAATGCCGAGGCTCCCGGAGGCGCATCGGTATAGGCGCTGGCGCCGGTGCGCTCGGAGACGCAATTGGTGAGCTGGTAGTTGGTCGTTTGCGTCCCATTCCAGCTGGTCGTGGTAACCGACTTCGTCGCGGAAGGAGTACCGCGCACCGTGGCCGCGTAGGTCGAGCCGACGTTGACCGTCTGCGAGAACGGCACCAGCGCGACGCGCGAGGTATAGGCGCTCTGGTCGCGCCACACGACGATGTCGATCAGGTTCTTGGCCGCCGTCTTGAGATCGGTGAGCTTCTGACCCGCCATCGATCCGGTGATGTCGAGCATCAACGCGATCTCGACGTCGGCCTCACCGTTGCCGCCGACCGCAAGCTTCGACTTCGGCAGCAGCGTCGAGGACAGGTTGAACAGCGACAGCTTCGGAATGCCGATCATGTTCAGGAAGATCGTCGGGATGGCCGCCGCTCCGGTCACCGAGATCGCGGTCTCCTGGTCGGTGACGGCAAAGGAGATGGTGTCGATCGCCAGATACTGCCGGCGCTTGACATTCTCGGAGTAGAAGCGCTGCGCGGTCGCGGCGGCCATGGTGTCATTGCCGGGATTGAGCTGCAGCGAGCGGGCTCCGGCGAGCACGGCCGCGTCGAGCGCCTGCCAGGTCTGCGTCCGGGCCCGGAGCCAGCGGCTGATGTCGACCGATGCGCCGACGAACATGATCAGGATCATGAACATGAGACCGAAGAGCATGGCGACGGCGCCGCTCTCGTCCTTCATCATCCTCGAGGGCAATGATGCCCAGCGCGGCCTTGCTACGCGGCCGAAGCGTTTTCCCAACGCATACATGGCATGTCTCCGGCGACATTTACCGATTGGCAAACTCTAGGCCCCGGATGTCGACAGGCCGCTAAAAAGCCTTTCGCAATTTTATCTATCTCCGCGCAACCCCGCGGCCGGCCATGGAAAAGGAAAAGGGCACCGGGACCGAAGTCCCGATGCCCCTCTGGCTCGGAAGTCTGGCAGGCTCTACTTCGACAGGTACAGGCTCGAGATCTTGAGCGCGATGTCGATGAAGGCCTGGTTCAGTGCCGTGCCGTCTGCGGCGTCGTAGTAGTAGCCGTTACCGCTCGAGCAGTTCTTGAGGAAGGTCTTCGACGTGCTGGAGACCTGGAAGCCCACGGTGTACACGGTGATACCCGCGTTCTTCATGGCCGTGCACATCGCCGCCGCCTGGTCGTCCGAGTCGCCGTTCGGTGGCGTGCAACTGGTGGGCTTGTCGCGCGTCTCGATGCCGAAGCTGTAGCCGCCCGAGGTGAACCGGCAGTAGTTCGTGTTGTACTCACCGTCGGTCATCAGCACCGCGATCTTGCGCAGCTTGGGCTGGTTGAAGCGGTTGAGCTCGCTCATCTTCGAGTACGCCTGCGGCTGGCTGGCGGCCGGCCACACCTCGGACCAGTTGGGCGAGATCATGTACCAGGCCCACGCCGTTCCCATGTGACCCGCTGTGTTGCCGCCGGCGGTGTAGCTGTCGATGGCAGTCTTCAGCGCAGTCTTGTCATTCGACAGCGGGATGATCGTGTTGGTCGTGGCACACGCGTCCTGCTTGTAGACGGATCCGACCGGGGTGACCGAAGGAGCAACGTCCGTATACTTGTCGCTACCGGTGCGCTCGGACACGCAGGTGGTCCGATTGTAGGTCTTGTTGGTGTAGCCACTGCTATACGTGTAGGTCGTCGGCATGCTTCCGATCACGCTCGTGAGATAGGTCGAGCCGACGTTTACAGCCTCGGAGAACGGCACCAGCGCCACCTTGGATGTGTAATCCGACTGGTCGGACCACACGACGATGTCAATCAGGTTTTTGGCCGCGGTCTTCAGCGACGTGATCTTCGAGCCGCCCATCGACCCGGTGATGTCGAGCATCATCGAGATCTCGATGTCGGTCTCGCCATTGCCGCCCACCGCCAGCTGCGCCTTGGGCATGTCGGCGCCGGAGACGTTGAACAGAGACAGCTTGTTGATGTTGATCATGCTGAGGAACACGGTGCCGATATAGGCGCTACCCGTCGCCGTCAGCGAGGTCCCGCCGTCCGCCACCGAGAAGCCGATGGTGTCGGTGACGAGCTGCGCCCGCGTCTTGACGTTCTCGTTATAGAACTTCTGCGCGGCGATAGCCGCGGCCGCCGTATTGGACGAGTTGAGCTGCAGCGTCCGCGCGCCGGCGAGCACCGCCGCGTCGAGCGCCTGCCAGGTCTGCGTCCGGGCGTGCAACCAGCGGCCGATATCGACCGCGGCGCCGACGAACATGAACATGGCGGTGAACATCAGGCCGAAAATCATGGCGACGTTGCCATGCTCGTCCCGGGCAAACCTGCTCATCAGGCCCCGAGGCCTCCCGGCAGGGTCAGTTCCAGAGCCCGTGCGGGTCACCGCTCGAGCCAACCAGGTGATCTGCGACTTGCACGCCAACATGGCACGCCTCCAATAGACTTCCAAGCAAACTTACATTACATGCGACTTCTCTGCGCATTGTTAAAATCAACCCGCAAATTTGTATCTGAGTTCTTTGGCAAAGATTGCGTATATACGCATTTTATTCAAATTGTATTCTTCGTTTTAACCACTCGACAACCATTTTTACTGCGCTTCCCGATCGAACTACCTGTCCACATGACCGCGCACGATCGCCGAGGCAGCATATAAGGAGTTGTTTATGTCTTGTTGCGGCGGTCGGCTCGCCCCGCTATAGGTCTGCGCGAGCCCGGTGTTGTCGGCGGCCTGGGAGGTCGCGGGGCGCCGGAGGCACCAAACTGCCGATCATCAGCGAAGGACCGCCGTTCATGAGCCAGGACTACATTGTCAAGGACATCAGCCTCGCCGAGTGGGGCCGCAAGGAGATCGCGATCGCCGAGACCGAGATGCCCGGCCTGATGGCGACGCGCGCCGAGTACGGCGCCAAGCAGCCCCTCAAGGGTGCCCGCATCGCCGGATCGCTGCACATGACGATCCAGACCGCCGTGCTGATCGAGACGCTGGCCGCCCTCGGCGCCGACATCCGCTGGGCCTCGTGCAACATCTACTCGACGCAGGACCATGCCGCGGCCGCCATCGCCGCGCGCGGCATTCCCGTCTTCGCCGTCAAGGGCGAGAGCCTCAAGGATTACTGGGACTACACGCGCAAGATCCTCGAGTGGGGTGACGGCGGCGAGCCGAACATGATCCTCGATGACGGCGGCGACGCCACGCTTCTGGTCCATCTGGGCCTCAGGGCCGAGCAGGGCGACACCGCCTTCCTCGACAAGCCCGGCTCGGAGGAGGAGGAGATCCTGTTCGCGCTCATCAAGCGCACCTTGAAGGAGAAGCCCGGCTGGTTCGCCAAGCTGGCCAAGGCCATCCGCGGCGTCTCGGAGGAGACGACGACGGGCGTGCACCGCCTCTACATCATGGAGAAGGAGGGCAAGCTCCTGTTCCCGGCGATCAACGTCAACGACGCGGTCACCAAGTCGAAGTTCGACAACCTCTACGGCTGCCGCGAGTCGCTCGTCGACGGCATCCGCCGCGGCACCGACGTCATGATGGCCGGCAAGGTAGCCATGGTCGCGGGCTTCGGCGACGTCGGCAAGGGCTCGGCCGCGTCGCTGCGCCAGGCCGGCTGCCGCGTGCTCGTCTCGGAGATCGATCCGATCTGCGCGCTGCAGGCCGCCATGGAAGGCTACGAGGTGACAACGATGGAGGACGCCGCCACGCGCGCCGACATCTTCGTCACCGCGACCGGCAACAAGGACGTCATCACCGCCGACCACATGCGGGCGATGAAGGATCGCGCCATCGTCTGCAACATCGGCCACTTCGACAACGAGATCCAGGTGGCGGCGCTCAAGAACCTGAAGTGGCACAACGTCAAGCCGCAGGTCGACGAGATCGAGTTCGCCGACGGCAAGCGCATCATCCTGCTCTCCGAGGGCCGGCTGGTGAACCTCGGCAACGCCATGGGCCACCCCTCGTTCGTCATGTCGGCGTCGTTCACGAACCAGACGCTGGCGCAGATCGAGCTGTTCACGAACCCGGGCAAGTACGAGAAGAAGGTGTATACGCTTCCCAAGCACCTCGACGAGAAGGTCGCCCGCCTCCACCTCGAGAAGATCGGCGTCAAGCTGACGAAGATGCGGCCGGACCAGGCCGCCTACATCGGCGTCGCCGCTGAGGGCCCGTACAAGCCCGACCACTACCGCTATTGATATAGAGAGTAGGCCTGCCCGGCTCCCGGGCGGAGCCGGTAGGGTTGCATCAGCAGAGCAAGAGCCGCCAGCGGTCGAACGCCGGCGGCTCTTTTCTATTCCAGAGGCCATCGCGATTAGGGCCGGGTGTGGCCCGCCGCGCACTGGCCAGCCCCCGCCAGCGGCCTCATAATCCTTAATGATTCGCCCTATGCCCGGGCGGATGCGCCGCGCTCTTGCTCAGTCGCTCGTCTCGGGCTCCGCGGTCGGGTCTTCCGCCTTGATCGGTACGCATGCGACTGTCGACGCGAAAAGCTGGTGTGCACGATCCGCGGCGGGATCTCGTCCTGCTGCTGCTGGCGAGCATGACCGCCGTCGCCGTGCTCACCGCGGCCATCGTGGCCCGCGACCCGGCGGCGACCGCCAGCTTCGACCTCAAGCAGATGGCCCTGGCGCTGTTGATCCTCGCGGCGGTCGCGGGAATGGCTATGCTGCTGTGGCGCTCGACCATGCGGGCGCAGGGCATCATGCGGGCGGTGATGGCGGAAAATGCCGAGCTGCGACGCAGCCTCTCGACCACCGAGGCGATCGTCAAGGCCGAGGCGCAGGTCATCGTCTACTGGGACACGGGCCAAGCCCCCCGCGTCATCGCCAACTCGCTGGACGGCGTCCCCGGACTGCCGCGCGATCCGTCCGCGCTGCTCGATTATGGCGCCTGGCTCGATCCGGCGGCCATCGAGACGTTCCGGCCGGCGCTCGAGGCCCTGTTCGAGCGGGGCACCGCCTTCAACCTGATCGTCAAGACCATCGCGGGCGCCCCCATTGAGGCCGATGGACGCTCGGCCGGCGGTCGCGCCGTGCTCCGGCTCCGCGACGTCGCCGGCTACAAGCGCGATCTCGGCCGCGTCCACGACCTGCAGCAGGTGCTGGCGCGCGAAATCCGCTCGACGCGGGCGCTCATCGATGCCCTGCCCCTGCCCGTCTGGATCAACGACGAGCGCGGCCGCCTCACCTGGGCCAATGCCGCTTATGTCACGGCGGTCGACGCCGCCAGCCTCAACGAGGTGGTCGAGCGCCAGCTCGAGCTGCTCGACAGCCGCCAGCGTCACACCGTGGCGGAGGGCTTCGCGCAGGCTCCTCTTTATCGCGCTCGTATGTCTCTCATCATCGGGCAGGATTCTCGCGTCCACGACGTCATCGCCGTGTCGGCGGGCAGCGCGCGTGCGGCGGCGGCCATCGACATCGACGAGCTCGAGGCGGCGCGCGGGGAGCTGCACCAGCAGATTGCCGCCTACGACCGGACGCTTGATCGCGTCACCACGGCTGTGGCCATCTTCGATGGCGAGCAGCGTCTGGCGTTCTGCAATCAGGCCTATCTGACGCTGTGGCAGCTCGACCCCCACTGGCTGGAGAGCGCACCGAGCGACGGTGCCATTCTGGACCGCCTGCGCGACCTCGGCCGCCTCCCGGACGTCGTCAACTACCGCGACTGGAAGTCCAAGGTGCTCGCCTGCTACGTGGCCGGCGGCGAGCGCGAGGACCAATGGCACCTCCCGGACGGGCGCATCATCCGCGTCATGGCCGGGGCGCGGCCGGACGGCGGCGTCACCTATCTCTATGTCGACGAGACGGAGCGCACCGCGCTCGAGTCGAGCTACAACGCGCTCATCCGCGTCCAGCGCGAGACCCTCGACAGCCTCAAGGAAGGCGTCGCGGTGTTCGCCACCGACGGGCGGCTCAAGCTGTTCAACCTCGCCTTCGCGGCGATCTGGAAGCTGTCGCCCGATGCGCTGACCCAGCGGCCGCACATCGAGGACTTCATCTCGCTCGCCCGCGTGCTCTACGACGACGCACGCACGTGGACGCGCATCTCGCGCGCCGTGACGTCGTTCTCGCATCAGCGAGAAGCGCTCGAAGGTCAGATGGTGCGCCCGGATTCGAGCGTCATCGATTTCGCCTCCGCGCCGCTACCCGACGGCGGCACGCTGATTACCTTCGCCGACGTGACCAAGGTGAAGCGCTACGAGCGTGCGCTCGTCGAGCGCAACGAGGCGCTTGAGGCGGCCGACCGGCTGAAGAGCCACTTCATCAGCCACGTCAACTACGAGCTGAGGACGCCTCTCACCAACATCATCGGCTTCAGCGAGCTGCTCGCAACGCCGCACTTCGGCCAGCTCACCCCCAAGCAGCGGGAGTACGTCGACGACATCCACGTCTCATCCCAGACGCTGCTCGCCATCATCGACGATATCCTGGACCTGGCCTCGATCGACGCCGGGGCGCTGGATCTCAAGCTCGCAACCGTCGAGGTGAAGCGCGTAGTCGATGCCGCCATCCAGGGCGTCGCGGAGCCGGCGCACCGTGCGCGGCTGACGCTCGACATCGCCATCGCCGACGACGCCAAGCACTTCGTCGCGGACGAGCAGCGCGTGCGGCAGGTGCTGTATAACCTCCTCTCCAACGCCGTCGGCTTCTCCAAGCCGGGCGGCGTCGTTTATGTGGCGGTGTGGCGTGAGGCGGGCCGTATGGTGTTCGTGGTGCAGGACGAAGGCTTGGGCATCCCGAAGGATCAGCAGGCGCGCGTGTTCGAGCGCTTCGAGAGCCGGAGTCATGGCTCCAAGCACCGCGGTACGGGCGTTGGGCTCTCGATCGCCAAAAGCCTTGTCGAGCTGCACGGCGGCGACATCTCGCTGCAGTCGGAGCCCGGCGTCGGCACCCGCGTGACGGTGCGCTTCCCGGAGCGCAAGGTGATGCGGAGCGACGCATCGGGACCGCAAACGCGGCGGCTGCCTCCCCCGGTGTCCCGGGACGACGACGAGACGGCGGCCTGAGCCATGCCGCGCTCCCTGGCTCTCCCGGGACTGACCGAGGCCGATCTCGGCCTTTTCGCTGGCGTGCTGGCTTTCATGCTCAGGCCCGGCGACACGGTCGCGCTGCATGGCGACCTCGGCGCCGGCAAGACCACGTTGGCACGTGCTGTCATCCGCGCCCTGTCCAACGACGGTATCGACGAGATCCCGAGTCCGACGTTCACGCTGGTGCAGAGCTATGCCACGCCGCGCCTGAGCGTGCTGCACGCCGACCTCTACCGGCTTGGCGACGTCTCGGAGCTGATCGAGCTGGGTCTCGACCCGCTGCCCGAAGGGGCAGCGCTGCTCGTCGAGTGGCCGGAGCGCGCGGGCGATGCGCTCGATGCCGAGCGGCTCGAGGTGTCGCTGTCGGATCCGGGCATCGCGGGACCTGATGGCGGCGGCCTGCGCGACGTGACGCTGACCGGACTTGGCGGCTGGGAAGCTCGGGCCGCGCGGCTCGGCGCCATGTACGCGCTGATCGCGCGTTGGCGGCAGGATGCACACCTTGGATCGATCGGCGTCCGCTACATGCAGGGCGACGCCTCGGCGCGTCGGTATGCGCTGCTCAGCACTTCACCTCCCCCCTTGTGGGGGAGGCCGGGAGGGGGGGATGGCAGGTCGTCAGCGGTTGGGATTCCCCCCGCCCCTACCCCCTCCCCGCAAGGGGGAGGGGAACCCGCCATTCTCATGGACTCGCCGCGGCAGCCGGATGGCCCTCCGATCCGCGACGGCAAGCCCTACAGCCGCATCGCGCATCTCGCCGAGGACGTTCGGCCGTTCGTTGCCGTGGCCGGAGCCCTCGCACAAGCGGGCATCGCCACGCCAGCCATCCTGGCGCACGACATGGCAAACGGCTTCCTCGTCACCGGGCATCTCGGCGAGGGCGTGTTCGGCGAGGAGCTGAAGACCGGCACTCCGCAGGAGCCGCTGTGGCGCGCCGCCACGGACGTGCTCGTGGCGCTGCGCGCGTCACCCGTTCCCGAGAGCATGCCGCTGCCCGACGGCACCCGTTATTCGTTGCCGCCCTACGATACCGAGGCGCTGTCCATCGAGACCGAGCTGCTCCCCGACTGGTATTGGCCGTACGCGCTCGGCGCGGCGGTGCCGGACGAGGCCCGCGCGGAATTCACGGCGTTATGGCGGGAGATCATCACCCGGCTCGCCGCCCTGCCCCGCCGCTGGGTGCTGCGCGACTATCATTCGCCGAACCTGATCTGGCGGCCCGAGCGGCAAGGCCTCGCCCGCGTCGGCGTGATCGACTTCCAGGACGCGCTTGCGGGTCCAGCGGAATACGATCTCGTGTCGCTGCTGCAGGACGCCCGGCTCGACGTGCCGGCCGGCCTCGAAGCCCTCCTGCTCGACCACTACGCTGCCGCGGTGGCCGCGAGCGAGCGCAGCTTCGACCGCGAGGCTTCACGGTTCGCCTATGCGGCGCTCGGCGCCCAGCGCAACACCAAGATCGCCGGCATCTTCGCCCGCCTTGCGAAGCGCGACGGCAAGCCCGGCTATCTGGCTCATCTGCCACGCATCTGGGGATATCTGGAGCGGAATCTCGCCCATCCGGAGCTGAGACGGTTGCGCGCGTGGTACGACCGTCACCTGCCGCCGGACGTGCGCCGGCGGCGGCCTTCGACCTGACCGCCGCCTCGCGAGAACCGCTTCATGGCCCAGCGCATCTCGACCGCCTTCGTGTTGGCCGCCGGGCTCGGCACGCGCATGCGACCGCTCACGGAGGCGATGCCGAAGCCGATGGTGCCGCTGGCGGGCCGGCCGCTCATCGATCACGTGCTCGACAGGCTGGCCGCCGCCGGCATCGAGCGCGCGGTCGTCAACGTGCACCATCACGCGGACCTGCTTGAGCGTCATCTCGCCAACCGGCGCGGGCCGCCCAGCGTCGCCATCTCGGACGAGCGTGGCGTGCTGCTCGATACCGGGGGCGGCGTTGTCAAGGCCCTGCCGCTGATCGGCGACGAGCCATTCCTCATCCACAACTCCGACAGCGTGTGGCTGGAAGGCGCCTCGGCGAACATTCCGCGGCTGCTCGATCTGTGGGACGGCGAGCGCATGGACAGCCTGATGCTGCTGGCTCCTGTGGCGCAGAGCCTCGGCTACGACGGCGGCGGCGACTTCGCCATGGGCGGGGACGGGCGGCTGACCCGGCGCGGCGAAGGCCGGCTGGTGCCGTTCGCCTTCGCCGGCGTCTCGATCGCCCATCCCCGGCTTTTCGAAGGTGCTCCGCAAGGGCGCTTCTCGCTGAACAGCCTCTGGGACCGCGCCATCGCGGCCGGCCGCCTGCATGGTCTCAGGCTCGACGGGCTCTGGATGCACGTCGGCACGCCGGAGGCGCTGGCCGAGGCCGAACGGCGCATCGCGAGCGGGGAGGTGCCGTGAGCGAGCACGGGGCCACGCGACATCTGCACACCGTGCCGGTCGGACGGCCGTTCCTGGATGCGGTCGCCGAAGCGATTCTCACCGGGCACCTGCCTGTCCGCGGTGGCCAGCCGCCCGAGCTGATCTCGCTGCCGGACATCACGCTGCTGACGCCGACGCCGCGTGCCGCGCGCGCGATGCGCAAGGCCTTCCTCACCGCCGGCGGCGGGCGGGCGATGCTGCTGCCGCGCATCCGGCCCATCTCGGAGATCGACGAGGAGCTGTCGCTGCTCACCCAGATCAGCGATGCGATGCCGGTCGGCGCCGGCCTTTCCGAGGTGCCGCAGGCAATCGGGCAGACGGAGCGGCTGCTGACGCTGACCCAGCTCGTCATGAAGTGGTCGGAGACGATGCGCTCGGCCGCCGCAGACCCGACTGGCGCCCTCGCAATGGGTCCCGTCGCCGGCACGGCCAATCCGGCGCACGCGGTGCAGCTGGCGCGCGAGCTCGCCCGGCTCATGGACATGGTCGAGACCGAGCAGCAGGATCTCGCACGCCTCGCCGGCATCGTTCCCGACGAGTTCGCCGAGCACTGGAAGAAGACGCTCGAGTTCCTGCAGATCGTCACCGAGTTCTGGCCCGCCATCCTCGCCGGCAGCGGGCTCGCGAGCCCGGCCGACGCCCGCAACAAGCGCATCCTCGCCGAGGCGCGCCGTCTCGCCACGCATCCTCCGACAGGTCCGGTGATCGTGGCGGGCGTGACCGGCTCGGTGCCCGCGACGCTCGAGCTGATGCGCGCGGTGGCCTCGCTGCCGCACGGCGCCATCGTGCTGCCAGCCCTCGACACCACGCTCGACGACGACAGCTGGGCGGAGGTCGCGAAGCACGCCGAGCATCCCCAGTTCGGCCTCGCCAAGCTGCTCGCGGCGCTCAATGCGAAGCGCTCCGAGGTCGTGCCGCTCGGCGGCGTCGCACCGGCGCCGCACCTCGCCCAGCGCAACGCGCTGATGAGCGAGGCGCTGCGGCCGGCCTCGACAACGGGCCGCTGGCATCATTTCGTGGCGCATGCCGACCGCGAAGCGATTGCCCGCGCGCTCGACGGCGTGGCGATGATCGAGGCGCCCGGGGCCGACGACGAGGCCGAGGCCGTGGCGCTGATCCTGCGCGAGGTGGCGGAAACGCCCGGACGCACGGCTGCGCTGGTCTCGCCGGACCGGCGGCTGGCCCGCCGCGTCGCGGTCCGCCTGCAGTCGTGGGGCATCCGTGTCGACGACAGCGCCGGCCGGCCGCTGGCCAAGACGCCGCCGGGTGCCTTCCTCGATCTCGTCGCGCAGGCGGTGACGACGCATTTCGCGCCCGGCCCTTTGATGGCGCTGCTCAAGCATCCGCTGACGCGGCTCGGGCTCGATCCTTTCCGGGTGCGGCGCGCGGCGCGGGCGCTCGAGATCGCCGCCTTCCGCAACGTCTATCTCGGCCGGGGCCTCGCCGGCGTTCGCGGGGCGCTGGAGAGGGCGGTCGAAAGCAGGACCGCGAAGGAGATGGTCGGCCAGGCGGTGCGACGCCTCTGGGACGAGGATCTCGCGGCCGCCGGGGTGCTGGTGGGCAAGCTGGAGACGGCCTTCGCACCCCTCACCGCGTTGCATGACGCCCGCGGCAAGGCCCCCTTCGCCGAGCTGGCCGCGGCCCATCTCGCCGTGGCCGAGGCCGTGGCGGAGCTGCCGAGCAACCCCGATGGAACGGACCCACCCTCGGAGCTGTGGAAGGGTGACGCGGGCGAGCTGGCGGCCAACGTCCTGCGCGGACTCATCGACGAGAGCCTGCCGCCGCTCGCCGTGGCGCCGGACGAGTACGCTGACGTCTACCGCACGCTGATCTCGGGTGAGAGTCTGCGGCCGCGCGTGCCGCTGCATCCGCGCCTCTTCATCTGGGGGCCGCTCGAAGCCCGCCTGCAGCAGACCGACGTGGTCATCCTCGGGTCGCTCAACGACGGCACCTGGCCGGAGGTCGCCGATCCGGGTCCATGGCTCAATCGTCCGATGCGGCAATCGCTCGGCCTGCCCTCGCCCGAGGAGCGCATCGGCCACGCGGCGCACGACTTCACCTCGCAGCTCGGCGCGGAACGCGTCTATCTCACCCGGGCGCTGAAGGTCGACGGTGTGCCGACCGTCCCCTCGCGCTGGCTGATGCGGCTCGAGGCCCTGCTCACGAGCCTGAAGCTCGAGGACAAGCTGGAGCCTGCGGAGCCGTGGCTCGCCTGGGCCCGGCATCGCGACGCCGCGGACAAGGTGCCAGCCGCTCGGCCCCCGGCGCCGAGGCCGCCTGTGGCGATGCGGCCGCGAAGGATGAGCGTGTCCGGCGTCGAGACCTGGATCACCAACCCCTACGCCATCTTCGCCCGGCTCGTGCTGGGGCTCGAGCCGATGCCGCTTCTCGGCCAGCCGCCCGACGCGAGCGTGCGCGGCTCGATCGTGCACATGGCGCTGGCCCGCTTCGCTGCGAGCTATCCGGATAAGCTGCCGCCCGATCCCGGCGGCGAGCTCGCCCGCATCGCCAAGGAGATCCTGCTCGCCTATACGGGGCATCCCCGCGTGGCGGCGTTCTGGCAGCCGCGCTTCCAGAGGTTCGCGAGCTGGTTCGGCGAGAGCGAGGCCGAGCTGCGCGGCGAAGCGACCCGTGTCGCCCCCGAGCTCTCGGGCAAGCTTGCGATCGAGGCGCCGGGCGGCTCCTTCCTGCTCACGGCGCGCGCCGACCGCATCGACGTGACGCCGTCGGGCCTCGTCATCACCGACTACAAGACGGGACGCCTGCCGCCCGATACGAAGGTCAACTCGGGGCAGGCGCCGCAGCTGCCGCTCGAGGTGGCCATAGCCATGGCCGGGGGCTTCCCGGGGCTCGGCGACACCCGCGTCGCGGCGATCCGCTACATCTCGGCGACCGGCGGCGAGCCGGCCGGCAAGGCGCATACCGTCAAATGCGAGGACGTTGCGCGGCTGGCCGAGACGGTCCGCGCCGGGTTGCAGCGCCTCGTCGCGCTTTACGACGACCCCGAGACGCCCTACGCCGCGGTGCGCCGATCTGGGTACAGCTACGATTATGACGACTACGCCCACCTCGCCCGCGTCGCCGAGTGGTCGGCCGCCTCGCCGGAGGAGGAGTGAGATGCGGGCCCAATCCATCCCAGATGTCGCGGCTGAGCTGGCCAGGACGACGAAGGCACAGAACGACGCCGCCGACCCGGCCGCGTCCGTGTGGGTCAGCGCCAACGCCGGAACCGGCAAGACGCACGTGCTGACGAACCGCGTGCTGCGGCTGATGCTGGCCGGCACGCCGCCCGAGCGCATCCTCTGCCTCACCTACACCAGGGCCGCGGCGGCCGAGATGTCCAAGCGGGTGTTCGACAAGCTCGCGGCGTGGGCCACGGCGGAGGAGGCGGTGCTCACCGCCGAGCTGGCGAAGCTCGAAGGCGTCGCGCCCTCGACGGCCCGCATCGAGCTGGCGCGGGTGCTCTTCGCGCGGGCGATCGAATCTCCCGGCGGGCTCAAGGTGCAGACCATCCATGCCTTCTGCCAGAGCCTGCTGCAGCGGTTTCCGCTCGAGGCCGGCGTGCCGCCCGGTTTCTCGGTGCTCGACGACGCGACGTCGCGGGAGCTGGAGCGGGAGGCCATCGACGGCGTGCTTCTCGAGGCCTCCACGGGGGCCGGCGGCCTGCTCGCCGACGCGCTGCGCACGACCATCGCCCATGCCGCCGACGATCGTTTCGACGAGATGCTTCGCGAGGCGTTCGGGTGCCGGGCATGGCTCGAGGCGGTGCAAAGGCTCGGCGCGGGGGATAACGAGCATCCGCTGGTGGAAGCGGAGCGGCTCTATCGCCGTCATTTCGGCGTCCGGGAGAACGGCGATCTGGCTGCGGTGCGCGCGGAGATGGCGCGGGTGCTCGACGAGACCGATACGCGGCGGCTCGTCGATGCCCTGTCGGGTAGCTCGGCCAACGACGTCAAGCAGGCCGATCGGCTTCGGCCGGCGCTCGGTGGCACCGGAATGGAGACGCGCGTCGAGGCGCTGCGCTGCTTCTTCCTCACCGCTGACCACGAGCCGCGCAAGAGCCTGATGACCAATCCGGTCAAGAAGGCCCATCCGGACCTCGACCAGGCGGCCCAGCGCGCGTGCGACCGCTTCGTCGCGCTCGACAAGGAATACCGCGCTCTCGCCGTCGTCACCCACACTATGGCGCTGATTGCGCTCGCCAGCGCCGCCATGCAGCGCTTCACACAAGCAAAGGCTCAGCGCGCGGCGCTCGATTTCGACGATCTCATCGCGCGAACGAGCAGCCTGCTGGAAGCGCCGGGCGGGGCTGCGCAATGGGTTCTCTACAAGCTCGACGGCGGCCTCGACCACGTCCTCGTCGACGAGAGCCAGGATACGAGCCCATCACAATGGCGCATCGTGGCCGCACTGGCGCAGGATTTCTTCGCCGACGCGGGCGCGGGCACCACCGCGCGTACTCTGTTCGCGGTCGGCGACGAGAAGCAATCCATCTACAGCTTCCAGGGCGCGGCGCCGCATCTCTTCGCCGAGATGGGCGCAAGGTTTTCCAAGGCGGTCGAGACCACGGGGCGCCCCTGGCGGACGATCCCGCTTCAGCTGTCGTTCCGCACGGTGGCGCCGGTGCTGGACGCAGTGGACCGGACGTTCGCCGACCCGGCGCGGACGCCCGGTCTCGGATCGGCATCTGCGATCCGGCACATTGCGGCGCGCACGGGCCAGGCAGGCGTCGTCGAGATCTGGGACACTGAGCCGTTCGAGGAGACCGAGACCTCGGAGCCGTGGTCACCGCTGGATGCGGGACACGCGGCCGCCTCGCCGGAGTCGCGCCTTGCCGCGCGCATCGCGTCGACCATTCGCGGGTGGATCGACGGCGGAGAGGTGCTCTCGTCGCTCGGCCGCCCGATCCGGCCCGGCGACGTGCTGATCCTGGTGCGCAAGCGCAATCCGTTCGCGGGGCCGATGGTGGCCGCGCTCAAGGCCGTAGGCATCCCGGTGGCAGGCGCCGACCGCATCGATTTGGCCGAGCAGATCGCCGTCCAGGATCTCGTCTCGCTCGGAAGCTTCCTGACGCTGCCCGAGGACGACCTGGCGCTGGCCGAGGTTCTGAAGAGCCCCATCTTCGATCTCGACGACGACGACCTCATGGCCATCGCCCCGGGCCGAAAAGGTACGCTGTGGAAGGCGCTGATCGACGGCGCCAACACGCGGCCGCGCCTCGTCGGGGCGGTCGAGACCCTGCGGCGCTGGCGCCGCGAGGCGGACTTCACCCCGCCCTACGAGTTCCTGGCGCGTCTGCTGGATCACGACGGCGTGCGCAAGCGGCTGCTGGCGCGCCTCGGTCCCGAGGCAGCCGAGCCCATCGACGAGCTGTTGGCGCTGGCCATGCGCTACGACGAGGAGGAGCCCCCTTCCCTTGCCGGCTTTCTCGAATGGCTGCGAGCCGCCAAGCGCGAGGTGAAGCGCGACATGGAGCACGGGCGCGACGAGGTGCGGGTGATGACCGTGCACGGCGCCAAGGGGCTCGAGGCGCCCATCGTGTTCCTGCCGGACACGTGCACGACGAGGTCGGGCAGCCAAGCCGGCGGGTTGATCAAGCTGCCCGGCATGAAGCGGCCCGTGGATCTGCCGGATCCGTTCTGCTGGCCGGTCAAGGGCACGGGCAAGCTCGACGCGATCACCGAGGCCAAGGCGCGGCGCGACGAGGCCGAGGCGGAGGAGCGCAACCGGCTGCTCTATGTCGCCATGACACGCGCCCGCGACCGGCTCTACGTGGCCGGCTTCGAGGGCAAGCGCGGGCGGGCACCGGGCTGCTGGTACGACCTGATCGGTGAGGCGCTGGACGGTACCCTCGAGAAAGTAATTGGCGCGGACGGCCGTCCGGCGCGGCGCATGGCGGCCCCGCAGACGGCCGCGATTGAGACGGAGAAGACGTCCCTCGCCGCGGCCGAGACGGCGCGAGAGCCACCCGACTGGGCTCGCCGCAACGCACCGCGCGAGATCACGATGTCGATCCCGATGGCGCCGTCACGGCTCGCCCCCGACGACATAGACGAGGAGGGCGAGCCAGTGACCCGGCCGCGCGAGACCGCCGCGATGCCGCTCGACGAGCCCCCTGCGCTGCCGCCGGGGCCGCTCGTCATCGACAACCGCTTCCTTCGCGGCACCATCACCCACGCACTGCTGCAGCACCTGCCGTCGTTCTCGGAAGCCGAGCGGCGGGCGGCGTCCGAGGCCTTCGTAGAGAGCCGGGGGGCGGCGCTCAAGAAGTCCGCGCGAGCGAGCATCGTGCGGGAGACGCTGGCCATCCTGGCGCATGCCGATTTCGCGCCGCTGTTCGGTCCGGGGTCGCGGGCCGAGGTGCCGATCGTGGCCGAGATCGCGCCTCCGCCGGGGCGTGCGGCGCGGGCCCTCGAGATCAACGGCCAGATTGACCGGCTGGTGGTGCTTCCGGAAAGCGTGCTCATCGTCGACTACAAGACGAACCGGCCGCCGCCGCGCGAGGTCGCGGGGGTGGCCGAGGCCTACCTGCTGCAGCTCGCCGCCTATCGCACGGCGCTGGCCGATCTCTACCCGAACCGCGCCATCCGGGCGGCGCTGCTGTGGACCGACGGGCCGCGTCTGATGGAGATCCCGGCGGCAGTGCTCGACGCCGCCGCTGCGCGGCTGTTCGACGCGGCGGCGCGGCAGGATGCCTCGATTGACCTCAATTGAGGCGCTGATCTTTGTTCATTGTTCATCGGACACGCAGAGGGTGGCCCGTCATCCTCATCTGTGCGCGGCCGTCGCCTTGACGCCTCCGCAAACGGTTCCTACTTTCCGCGCGATCGAGGCGCCGTCCTAGCGGCGCACAACCAGGAGAGCTGCTCAATGGCAAATTCCGTCTCCGACGCAACCTTCGAGGCCGAGGTGCTCAAGTCGCCGGTGCCCGTGGTCGTCGACTTCTTCGCCGAGTGGTGCGGTCCGTGCAAGGCCATGGCGCCGGCGCTCGACCAGGTGGCCAGCGAGCGCAAGGACATCAAGATCGTCAAGCTCGACGTCGACGCGAACCCGAAGATCACGGGCACCTACGGCATCCGCGCCATGCCGACGCTGATGATCTTCAAGGGCGGCAAGGTGGCGGCCCAGCACGTCGGCGCGCTGGTCCAGAAGAAGCGGCTCGAGGACTGGATCAACTCGTCCGTCGTGGCCTGATCCCGCCCCTCACCGGCTCCGAAGCTCGAGGCCCCGTGCGGCGACGCGCGGGGCCTTTGCTTTGCGCGGCGACGGGGAAGCGTGTATGACATCGGCGGGCGGCGACGCCTCAGCGGTCCCGTAGCTCAGCTGGATAGAGCATCAGTTTCCTAAACTGAGGGTCGCAGGTTCGAGCCCTGCCGGGATCGCCAAGCCGCCGCGGCGACGGTGGCCGTGCGGCTCGCTCCGGGTCCCCCACGTCAGAGTCCTACATCGCCAGCGCGCGCAATTCGTCGATGTCGAGGATGAACTCGTTGGCGCGAGGCTCTGTCATGAAGCCCTGCCGCTTCAACTCCGCCATGGCGCGGCTCGCGGTTTCGGTGGTCAAGCCCAGCACGGCGCCCAGATCCTCCCGGCTGAAGAGCTGGCAGCGATTGCCGCCCGAACGCTCGGCGAGCATCAGCAAGACGCGGGCGACGCGGGCGCGCGCGTTGCCGGTCGACAGCTCGGTGATCGATCGGTCGGCGTCGCTGAGGGCACGGAACCAGCGCGCCATCAGCTCGTGGTAGAGCCGCGGGCGGCGCTCGGAAAGCTGGCGAACCGTCTCAACGGGGATGCGGCAGACCTCGGTCGGCTGCAGGGCCGTCGCGGTGTGCTGGTACGTGCTGGCAAGCAGCGCCTCGAGCCCGAGGATGTCGGTCGCGCCCTGCAGACGGACGATGCGCTGCGTGCCGTCGGGCAGATATTGCGTCAGCTTGACGAGGCCGCTGCGGATGGTGAGCAGTGAGCGAGCCTCGGCCCCGGTGTGATAAATCTCGGCACCGGCCGCGTGAACCAGCTGGTCGATCGGGCGGTGGACGCTTTCGAAGTCGGTTTCCTCGAGGCCGGCGAACAACACGGAAGCGCGAATCGCACAGTTGCGGCAATCGGCGGTGCCGGTCCAGGCATCGAGGTGCGAGATCCGCTTCATTCCGGAGAGCGCCATGGCTGGAGGTCGAGCGGGCGGAAGGCAAGAGCCTCCCCCGGCGGACACCTTCGCACCGCCCGATCTCGATAGCACATCCGGACCCTGATTGCGCCAGTGTGGCCCCGCGCCTCAGTCCTCGCAGCTGCAGCCGCAGGCGTGCTCCTCCTCCTGGTGGCCGTGGTGCTCGTGCTCGGCTTCCGGCAGCCCCGGAGGCAGCGGCTCACCACAGGCCACCGCTCCAGCGGCTCGGATGGGGTCGGTCTCCGCCGTGGTGACGACGCGGATGCCGCGCTCGGCCATCTTGGCGATGAAGCCCGCGCCGCACCCGGCGGTGACGATGACTTCGACGTCATCGATCGGGTGCGGCGCGCCGCGCGGATGCTCGTGCATGCTCATGGTGCGCGGGAGATCGAGCTTGCCGATCACCGCCGGGGCCTTCACCCCGGCTGCGTCGAGAATCATGAAGCGGCGCGCCTTGCCGGCGTGTCCGGTGATGGTGCGGAAGTTCTGGCTGGTCACGGCAATGCGCATGCGGCCTCTCCTGGGCAACGCTGGTCCTGGATGCCAGCGGCTACCCCGATGCGCTTGGGCAGCGCGGGCAAACCAGCCGGCTCAGCGGGTCTTATCCATGCCGGGGGAGCGGAATTCATTGCGAATCCGCAATGGAACCGGAGGAACCGGGGCTGTCCTCGGAGGCTCAGGCGCCGGGGCGGTCGCGGGCGGCGAGGCGCGTCCAGAGGAACATCAGCGCCGTGTTCGCGACCGCGGTCACGAGGAAGGCGGTGCCCGCACCGAGCGCGATCTCCTCCCCAAGGCCGAGCGACGTGCCGGCCCGGACGAGGATCAGGGCGGCGGCAACCGAGGCCCAGGCCAGGGCGGCGAACAGGAGCCCCATGAAGCGGTCAGAGCGCTGGCGCGTGGCGGAGATGAAGGCTTGGTCGATCATCGGGAACTCGAACGCGATACACAAACCTCGGTACGATACTTACCGACCGAGCCTGAAAGCTCCTCCCGTATACCAATTTTCAACCATGCTGTCGCGGGCTGCGGCGGGCGTGATGAATGCGTCGACGCCGTGTGCGCGGCTCTTCGCGGCGGCACCTGTCCAGGAGCCTTGCATCCCACGACCCTGCCCTAACGAAAAAGCGGACCGCTGCAAGCGGCCCGCTTTCATCTTTGCAACCTCGCGCGCCGTTTCAGGCGCGCTTGTCGAGCGGAACGAAATCGCGCGGCGGGGCACCGATGTATAGCTGGCGCGGGCGGCCGATCTTCTGCTCCGGGTCCTCGATCATCTCCTTCCACTGCGAGCACCAGCCGATCGTGCGGGCGATGGCGAAGAGCACGGTGAACATCGACACCGGGAAGCCCATCGCGCGCAGCGTGATGCCGGAATAGAAGTCGATGTTCGGGTAGAGCTTCTTCTCGATGAAGTACTCGTCCTGGAGCGCGATGCGCTCGAGCTCCATGGCCACCTTGAGCAGCGGCTCGTCGCGCATGCCGAGCGCGTCGAGCACCTCGTGGCAGGTCTTCTGCATGACCTTGGCGCGCGGGTCGTAGTTCTTGTAGACGCGATGGCCGAAGCCCATCAGGCGGAAGCCCGAGGTCTTGTCCTTGGCCTTCTTGACGTACTCGCCGACGCGATCGACGGTACCGATCTCCTGCAGCATGTTGAGCGCGGCCTCGTTGGCGCCGCCGTGAGCCGGGCCCCAGAGGCAGGCAATGCCCGAGGCGATACAGGCGAACGGGTTTGCACCCGAGGAGCCGGCGAGGCGGACCGTCGAGGTCGAGGCGTTCTGCTCGTGGTCCGCGTGGAGCGTGAAGATGCGGTCGAGCGCGCGGCTGACGACCGGGTTCACGATGAACGGCTCGCACGGGACGGCGAAGCACATCTGCAGGAAGTTGGCCGTGTAGTCGAGGTCGTTCCGCGGATAGATGAACGGCTGGCCGATGGAATACTTGTAGGCCATGGCGGCAATGGTCGGCATCTTGGCGATCATACGGTGGATCGCGGTGATGCGCTGCTTGGGATCGTTGATGTCCAAGCTATCGTGATAGAACGCCGACAGCGCGCCGACGCAGCCGACCATGACGGCCATCGGATGGGCGTCACGGCGGAAGCCGGTGAAGAAGCGCGTCATCTGCTCGTGCACCATCGTGTGGCGCGTGATGGTGCTGTCGAACTTCTCGTACTGAGCGTGGGTCGGCAGCTCGCCGTTGAGGAGCAGGTAGCAGACCTCGAGGAAATTCGACTGCTCGGCCAGCTGCTCGATCGGGTAGCCGCGATAGAGGAGCACGCCCTCGTCGCCGTCGATGTAGGTGATCTTCGAGGAGCAATTGGCCGTCGAGGTGAAGCCCGGGTCGTAGGTGAAGCAGTGGGTGTTGGCGTAGAGGCGGCCGACATCGATCACGTCCGGACCGATGGTGCCGGCGCGGACCGGCATCTCGACCGTCTTGCCGTTGAGGACGAGCGAGGCGTTGCGGCTGGCGCCGGGCTTGCCGGGGGAGCTGTCGTTCATGGTCGATGGTCCTCAGAGGAGCTGCTGGCCTGGAGCTGGGCGTCCGGACGCGAAAGGGAACAAAAGGCACGCTGGGGTGCCGCCACCGGTTCCAATACCGGTGCGCTGGCGCCCCGTTGTTGCACCGCAATAGAGCATAGCGCCCCTGCGACCAGAAGACCACTTCTGCGAAAGCCGTATGGTCACGATCGGGGTAGTGGCGCGAGACCTCAGCCGGCTTGATCGCGAAGGCGGGCGAGGGATTCCTCGCGGCCCAGCACGGCCATGACGTCGAACACCGGGGGCGACACGGAGCGGCCGGTCAAGGCGGCGCGGAGCGGCTGCGCCACCTTGCCTAGCTTGGCACCGGTCTCTTCGGCGAAGGCGCGCACCGCTGCCTCGAGGGAGGCAGCCGTCCAGTCGGTCGCGACCTCGAAGCGCCGGACGAGCTCGCCGAGCACCTCGCGCGCTGCAGGATCGATGAGCTTGGCTGCCTTGTCGTCGAGCTTGAGCGGCCGCTCGGCGACGATGTAGAGAGCGCCGGCCACGAGCTCGGCGAGTGTCTTCGCTCGCTCCTTCAGGGAGGGAATGGCGGCGGCGAGACTCCCTTCCCCGGCGGCCTCGAAGCGGGCCAGCAGCTCGGCGCCGGACCGCAAGGAAGGGATGAGGCTGAGCACCTCCTTGGCGAGCACGGCGTCGGCACGCGGCGGCGCCTTGGCGTCGAGCGGCAGGACGGCCAGCGCCGCGAGGTCAAGGTAGGGGAGCATGGCGCGGATGCGCGAGGCCAGCTCGGCGTCGCTCGACTGCCGGATGTAGTGGCCGTTGAGGTCATCGAGCTTCTTGAAGTCGAAGCGCGCGGCACTCTTGTTGATGGCGTCGATGTCGAACCACTCGATGAGCTGAGGCGTCGAGATGATCTCGTCGTCACCGTGGCTCCAGCCGAGGCGGACGAGATAGTTGCGCAGCGCAGCGGGCAGATAGCCCATGGCGCGGTATTCCTCGACGCCCTGGGCGCCGTGGCGCTTGGACAGCTTGGCGCCGTCGGCGCCGTGGATCAGCGGGACGTGGGCAAAGATGGGAATGTCCCAGCCCATGGCGGCGTAGATCTGGCTCTGGCGGCCGGCGTTCGTGAGATGGTCGACGCCGCGGATGACGTGGGTGACGCCCATGTCGTGATCGTCGACCACCACGGCCAGGTTGTATGTCGGGTTGCCGTCGGAGCGCAGGATGATGAGGTCGTCGAGGTCCTTGTTCGGGAACACGACGCGGCCCTGGACGCGGTCCTCGACCACCGTCTCGCCCTCGCGCGGCGCTTTGAGCCGCACGGCGTACGGTGCTCCTGCGGGCGCCTCTTCAGGCGACCGGTCGCGCCACGGCGAGCGGATGGCGAGCGGGCGCTTCTCGGCCTCGGCCGAGGCGCGCATGGCGTCGAGCTCCTCCTTGGTCAGGAAGCATTTGTAGGCGGCGCCCCGGGCCAGGAGCTCGTAGGCCACCTCGCGGTGGCGGCCGGCGCGGGCGAACTGGGACACGGCCTCGCCGTCCCAGTCGAGCTCGAGCCATCTCAGCCCGTCGAGGATGGCGGCCACTGCCGCCTCGTTGTTGCGCTCGCGGTCGGTGTCCTCGATGCGGAGCAGGAACCGGCCAGCCCGGCCGCGGGCATAGAGCCAGTTGAACAGCGCCGTGCGCGCGCCGCCGATGTGGAGATAGCCGGTGGGCGAGGGTGCGAAGCGAACGACCACCTGGCCGGCGCACGGGGAGTTGTCTGTCATGGGATGATCGGCTGTTATGAAGGAAGGGATTGGATAGCCCCGCATCTAGCACGGTGGGGGGCGCCGAAGTAAGGGGCGGCGGCGACGGCCCGAGGCCGCCAGGGTGGGACGCGATGGCGATCACCGCGACGACGGAGGACGACGGCACCGCGGCGCCGGACGCCGTGAGGGCCCCTCCGCGCCTCGGCCTTGCCGCCCGTCTCACCGAAGCGCTCGAGAGCGAACGGCCGCGCTGGCTCCTGTGGCTCCCGGTGCTGACCGGCGCCGGTATCGCTTTCTATTTCCACCTCGCCGAGGAGCCCCCGCTCGTGCTGGCGCTATCGCCTTTTGGGATGGCCCTGATCCTGCGCTCGGCCGTGCGTAAGGGCACGCTCGGCGTGGCCCTGGCCGGCGCCCTCGTTGCGCTGACGCTCGGGCTCGCCCTCGCCAAGCTCCGCACGGAATGGGTGCGGGCGCCGGTGCTCTCGCAACGGGTCACGGCTGAGGTTCGCGGCTTCGTCGAGCTGGTCGAGCCGAAGCCGCAGCGGGGCGGGCGGCTGACGGTCCGCGTCGCTGCGATGGACAAGCTCCCGCAGGCCAAGTGGCCGGCACGTGTGCGAGTCCGCCTGCTCGGCGACGTATCGCGCTTCAAGCCGGGTGATGCCATACGGCTGACGGCTTCGCTGTCGCCGCCGCCGCAGCCGGCGCTCCCAGGCGGGTACGACTTCGCGCGGTCGGCCTGGTTCCAGCGGCTCGGTGCCGTCGGCTACACGGCCAGGGAGCCCGTGCCGGACGAGACGCTGGGCGCGCCGCCAGCCGGCCTCCGCGCGGCGCTGGCGATCGAACGGCTGCGCGTCGCGATAGGGCGGCGGATCACGGCGGCGCTCCCGGGCGAGACGGGGGCCATCGCCAACGCGCTGATCACGGGCGAGCGCGGCGGCATCACGGAGGCGACGAACGACGCCTTCCGCGACTCCGGCCTGTTCCATGCGCTGTCGATCTCCGGCCTGCACATGGCGGTCATGGCGGGAGCGATCTTCTGGACGCTGCGCTTGCTGCTCGCGGCCGTGCCCTACCTCGCTCTGCATTACCCGATCAAGAAATGGGCCGCCGCCGGAGCCGCCGTGGGAGCGCTTTTCTACCTGCTGATATCGGGATCGTCGCCGCCGACCGAACGATCGTACCTGATGATCTCGATCATGTTCCTCGCCATCCTTCTCGACCGCTCGGCGCTGGCCCTGCGCAACATCGCGCTGGCGGCGATGCTCATCCTGCTCGTCTATCCCGAGAGCCTGCTCGACCTCGGCTTCCAGATGTCCTTCGCGGCGGTGACGGCGCTGGTCGCGGCGCACGAGGAGATCCAGCGGCGGTGGCCGCCGGGGGAAGGCGCGGGAGGGCTGGTGCCGTGGCTGCGCGGTCTCGGGCTGCCCGGGCGCGCCGCCATCATGATCGGTGCCATCTCTCTCTCGACGGTGATCGCCAGCCTCGCGGTGGCGCCGCTCGCGGCCTACTACTTCCACAAGTCGCAGCAATACGCGATCCTCGGCAACGTGCTCGGGTTGCCGATCTGCGACCTGATCGTGATGCCACTGGCGCTCGCCACGCTGGTGGCCATGCCGTTCGGCCTGGAGGCCTTCCCACTGTGGGCCATGGGGCTCGGCATCGAAGCGCTGGTGTGGTGCGCGCGGCTCGTTGCCTCCCTGCCGGGCGCTGTCACGACGGTGCCCGCAATGCCGCCGGTCGCGTTCCAGGCGATGGTCGCAGGCGGCATCTGGCTGGCGCTCTGGGGCGGCCGCTGGCGGCGGCTGGGTCTGGCGGCCATCGTCGCGGGCGCGGCGCTGGCGCCGTTCGGGCCGCGGCCGGACCTCATCGTCGGACGCGAGGGCCGGACCCTCGCCGCCCGCATCGACGGTTCGCGCCTTTCGGCGCTGCCGCTCAACGGCAGCGACTTCGACTTGGCGCGTTGGCTCGAGCATGACGGCGATTCGCGTGTCCCCAGAGCCGTCGCGCGCGGCGACGGCTTCGCCTGCGACGGCAGCGGCTGCACGGCCCGCGTCGGCCGGCTGAGGCTGGCGGTGGCCCAGTCGTACGACGCGCTGCACGACGATTGCCGGCGAGCCGACATCCTGGTGGCGACGGTGCCGGCATCGGGTCCGTGTCCCCGGCCGGTCCTGGTGCTGGACCGGACCGCTTTGCGCCGTGGCGGCGCCCACGCCATCAGCATCGGACCGAGCGGGTCGCTGACGGTCGTCAACGTGGACGAGGCGCGTGGAAGGCGGCCGTGGACGGGGAACGAAACCAGGACCCGGCGGTCGACGGTGCGAGGGGAGAGCAAGGGCGCAGCCGCGCGGACCGCAACGGGAGCCGGCGCGCCGAATACTGAGGACCTTCGGGCAGGCGAGGCCAGCCGGCTCCAAGGCTTCGCCGCACCGCATGCGCTGATCGACGCGATCGGCGCGCCACCAGCCCTACCGCCGACGGATGGCAGGCCCTGAGCTTCAAACTTCGATTCGATCGAGCCGACGCCTCTCGACGCGAGACACACGGGCGCCGCTCGACGATGCGCAAGCCGTTGACGGCAGCCGCAGCGTCAGCCTCCCTCCCCTCAAGAGCGGCAGGCAAACCGATCAATAGCGGCGGATGAGCCCTACCAGCCTTCCCTGGATGTCGACCTGATCGGGGCCGAAGATGCGGGTCTTGAACTCGGGGTTGGCGGCCTCCAGAGCGATCGTCGTGCCCTTCTTGCGCAAGCGCTTGAGCGTCGCCTCCTCCTTCTCGACCAGCGCCACGACAATATCGCCGTTCTCGGCCTGCTCGCAGCGCCGGATGATGACGACATCGCCGTCGTGAATGCCGGCCTCGATCATCGAATCGCCCTTCACCTCCAGGGCGAAGTGCTCGCCGTTGGTGAGCAGATCGGGCGGACAGGCGATGTCGTGGGAGTGATTCTGGATGGCGCTGATCGGCACGCCAGCGGCGATACGGCCCATGACCGGGACCGAGACAGTGCGGCTGTCGAGAATGGTCGACGGCGGCAGATCGAGCATCGGCTTCTTGCCGAGGCTGCCCTCGATGACGCTCGGCTGGAAGCCGATGCGGCGCTGCGCCGCCTCCGAGCTCTCGGGCAGCTTGATGACCTCGATCGCCCGGGCGCGGTGCGGAAGGCGGCGGATGAAGCCGCGCTCGACGAGCGCGGTGATGAGGCGGTGGATGCCGGACTTGGACTTGAGGTCGAGCGCGTCCTTCATCTCGTCGAAAGACGGTGGAACGCCGGTCTCCTGCATTCGCTCATGAATGAAGAGCAGCAGCTCCTTCTGCTTCTGGGTCAGCATGCGTCCTCCGCGTCCCTCTCGCCAGTACCGGTTCCCTGCCATTCCGGCAGGACCGGCGAAACTGGTGCATCAAGCCGGGGCCCCGCCCCCGAGCGCTTCGGCGAGTCGCCTGCGACGACCGCACAAAGCATGAACGTACCCTACACGTTCGCCCCATGTTCCGCAAGCGCAACTCGGAAGTGTCCCAATGAGGACAGTTGACGCACTTGACCCGGACTGTTCGGCCGCGGGAAGTCCAAGCCGCCCTGAGAGCTGTCCTGACCTCATTGGCAACGTGAACGGCTGGAACCGATCCCATGGATCGCGGACGAGCCGGCCCTTGGTCGATTTCGGATCGCATCCGGCAGGAGGGCTCGATCCGGTTGGCGCTTCCGCGGAGCGGCCCTCCACCGCGAACCGCTTCCACTTGGCCAAAGCGGCCTATGCGATCTGGCTCTTCAGAACCCGGCGCTCGTCGCTCCACTTCCAGCTGCGGCCGTAGGCGGTGATCGGCTCCTCGACGAAGCGCGTGAACACGCGGCCGATGATCAGCGCCACCGGGATGGCCGCGATCGTCACCAGGATCTGCACCGGTGTCTGCACGTCCGGCACCGTTCCGAGAACGAGCCCATGCGCCAGTCCGACCACCATCAGATGCGTCAGGTAGATGCTGTAGGAGTTGTGGCCGCAGAAAAGGAACGCCTTGTGGTGCAGGCGCTGCGCTTCCGGCGCCCCGCGCACGATGGCGAGAATGAACGCCGCCGAGCCGGCCGAGACCAGGAACATGCCGAAGACGTCGAGCAAGTGGCCCGTCGGACCGTCGATCAGCTTCAGCACGATGGCACCGATCAGCGCCGCCAGCGGCGCGATCCGCAGCGCCAGGTCGTAGTGGCGCCAGGTGATCCGGTCCTCCTTGTAGACGACGCCCGCGATGAGCCCGCAGAACAGCGCATCCGCGTTGCCTGGCAACATGACCAGCGCCGCCATCACCGGCATCTGGCCGGTGTAGAACACCCACGCCCGGAAGGCGACCGAGAGCAACGCGCCTGCCACCAGCGCCTTCAGCAGATGCCGCCGCGGCGTGAAGATGAAGAGGGCCGGCGCCAGCAGGTAGAAATGCTCCTCCACCGTCAGCGTCCACGTCGGCGCCAGCCAGTGCGGACCGATGTTGTCGGTCGAGATCATGAAGAAGTTCTGCGTGAAGGTCAGGTACGACCACAGCGGAAAGGCGTGGCCGACGTCGAGCCACGGCGCGCCGTCGAAGTATTTGATGCACCCGAAAACGAGCACGACGCAAAACACGTACACCGGCAGCGTCCGGCAGAAGCGGCGCACATAGAAGACGACGAAGAAGTTGGCGCGATCCATCTTGTCGAGGATCAGCCGCCCGACGAGGAAGCCGCTCAAGGTGAAGAACGTCAGAACCGCCACCCAGCCAACCGCGAAGGCGTGCCAGCCGTGCGCCACCTCGGCGAAGTAGTGGGAGACGAGGACCATGATGGTCATCAGCCCGCGCAGGCCGTCGAGGGCCACGAGGCGGGTCTCGCCCTGTGCCTTCGAGGAATGGGACTTCTCGACCTGAGCCTTGCCCGCCGCTTCGCGCGCCGGCACAGAGCCGGTCAGCTCCAGAGGCCCCCCAAGGGCTGCGGTCCCCGCGCTCATACGCCACTCCTCACGCTACCACGCGAGGGACGTTGATATCATTGCCACGGTTACCGTTCGGTTCGCCGGATCGCGGAAAGCGCCGCGTGATTCCCCTCCCCCTCGCGGGGAGGGGTTAGGGGTGGGGGGAACCTCGAGGGGAGGAGAAGGGCCTCACGCCTCGTGTGCCACCGCGGCACCGTCCTTCATCAGCTTGTAATTGATGCTGTCGAGCAAGGCTTCGAAGCTGGCGTCGATGATGTTCGGCGACACACCGACCGTGAACCACCGCTCGCCCGTCGCCGTGTCGAGGCTTTCGACCAGCACGCGCGTCACCGCCTCGGTGCCCCCCGTCAGGATGCGCACCTTGTAGTCGACCAGCTCCACGGAGCGGATGTTGGTGTTATAGCGGCCCAGGTCTTTTCGCAGCGCCCGGTCGAGCGCGTTCACCGGGCCGTTGCCTTCCGCCACGCTCCACAGCGGCTCGCTGTCGCCGTTGATGAACAGCTTCACGTCCGCCTTCGACAGCGTCACCTGCTCGCCCTTGGCGTTGTAGCGCCGCTGCACGACCACCGAGAAGCTGTCGACCGAGAAGAACTTCGGCACCTCCCCGAGCGATCTCCGCGCGAGCAACTCAAAAGAGGCATCCGCGGACTCGTAGGAGTACCCCGACGCCTCCCGCCCCTTCACCTCGTCGAGCAGAGTGCCGATACGCGGATCATCCTTGTCGAGCGCCACGCCGACGCGCTCGAGCTCGGCCATGATGTTCGACTTGCCCGCCTGCTGCGAGACGAGCAGGCGGCGCCGGTTGCCGACGCTCTCCGGCCTGATGTGCTCGTACGTGTCCGGGTCCTTCAGGATCGCCGACGCATGGATGCCGGCCTTGGTCGCGAACGCCGCCTCGCCGACGTAGGGCTGGTGCCGGTGAGGAGCCCGGTTCAGGATCTCGTCCAGCACCCGGCTCGCGTGCGTCAGCGAGCGCAGCTTCTCCGGCGCGATGCCGGTCTCGAAGCGGTTGGCCATCTCCGGCTTCAGCATCAGCGTCGGGATGATCGACGTCATGTTGGCGTTGCCGCAGCGCTCGCCGAGCCCGTTGAGCGTGCCCTGGATCTGGCGGCAGCCGGCGCGCACGGCGGCGAGAGAGTTCGCCACCGCGTTCTCGGTGTCGTTATGGGTGTGGATGCCGAGGCTGGCGCCTGGCACGTGGCGCGCCACCCGCTCGACGATCGCCTCGACCTCGTGCGGCAGCGTGCCGCCGTTGGTGTCGCAGAGAACGACCCACCGCGCGCCGGAGTCGTACGCGGTCCTCGCCACCGCCAGGGCGTACTCCGGGTTGGCCTTGAAGCCATCGAAGAAGTGCTCGCAGTCGAGCATCGCCTCCTTCTTGACCGCCACGACCGCCTTCAAGCTCTCGGCGATCGACTGCAGGTTCTCGTCGTTGGTGATGCCGAGCGCCACCCGCACGTGATAATCCCACGACTTGCCGACGAGGCAGATCGAATCGGCGGCCGACTGCAGCACTGCCTGCAGGCCCGGATCGTTGGAGACCGACCGCCCCGCCCGCTTCGTCATGCCGAAGGCCGTGAAGCGCGACGCCCCGAGGTTCGGCCGCGCGGAGAAGAACTCGCTGTCGATGGCGTTGGCGCCCGGATAGCCGCCCTCGATGTAGTCGAGCCCGAGATCGTCGAGGACGGCCGCGATGCGCCGCTTGTCCTCGACCGAGAAATCGACGCCCGTCGTCTGCGCGCCGTCGCGCAGCGTCGTGTCGAACAGGTAGATGCGCTCGCGGGCCGCCGCGGTGGTCATTTGAATGCCTTCCCCCCGGAGGGCTGCAACTGCTTCTTCATGGTCGTATTCGACAGCCATTCCCCGCCGACCGGCACCGAGTTGCGCATCTGCGCGATGTAGCCACGCCCCTCGAAGAACATCACCGCCGTCTCGCTCGCTTCCGTCGTGATCTCCGTCGTGCCGCGCGCCGCCGCCAGCCTCTCGAGCGCGTCGCACAGCGCCGTCCCGACGCCTTCCCCCGCATAGAAGGGATGCACGTAGACCATTTCGATACGGTTATTGTCCTTCAGGCAGGCAAAACCCAAGTGCTCCTCGCCATCATGGACAACGAGGGTCAGCATCGAGCCGAGCTTGTCCGCGAACGCCTGGGCATCCTCGGCGGTGGAAGCCCACGCCGCCCGCTGGTCATCGTCGTAGTCCTCCTGGGTGAGCTCCTCGATCGACGCGGCGAACAGGTCGCGCAGCGCCATCGTGTCGGCCGGCAGGAACGGACGCAGCGGGTAGGAGGGCTCCTTCAACTCTTCACCTCCCACGTCGTCACGATCTCGCCGGTCTTGGCGTCCTTGGCGTCCTTGAGCGCCACGCCCATCCCGGCCAGCTCGTCGCGGATGCGGTCGGCCTCCTTGAAGTCCTTGGCCTTGCGGGCGGCGAGACGGGCCGCGATCAGAGCCTCGACCTTGCCCGCGTCCACCTCCGGCGCCGATTGGCCGACCGAGAGGTCCGCCCGTGTCTCGTCACCCAGAACGCCCAGGAACCGCAGACTGGCCTTCAGCTCGGCCGCCACCTCCGCGTTGCCGCGCCTCGCCGACTTGGCGAGCCCGTGGACGATCGAGATCGCGCTCGGCGTGTTGAGGTCGTCGGAAAGCGCGTTGATCACGTCCTCGTTCGGCGCCGCCGCCGGCTCGACATCGGCCAGCATGTCCGCCAGCTCGCACAAGGTCGAGCGCGCCTGCGCCAGCCGCTCCACCGTCCAGTCGATCGGCTGCCGGTAGTGCGTGCCGAGCATGGCGAAGCGCACCACGCGGCCGTGCCACGGCTGCCCGCCGAACTTGTCCGTCGCCAGCAGCTCGTGGATGGTGATGAAGTTGCCGAGCGACTTCGACATCTTCTCGCCTTCCACCTGCAGGAAGCCGTTGTGCATCCACACCTGCGCCATCACCGGCGTGCCGTGCGCGCAGCGGCTCTGCGCCACCTCGTTCTCGTGGTGCGGAAAAACCAGGTCGATGCCGCCACCGTGGATGTCGAACACCTTTCCGAGGTGCTTCTCCGACATCGCCGAGCATTCGAGATGCCAGCCCGGCCGCCCCGGCGCCGCGATCCCGCACGGTGACGCCCACGCCGGCTCGCCCGCCTTCGACGGTTTCCACAGCACGAAATCCATCGGGTCGCGCTTGTAGGGCGCCACGTCCACCCGCGCCCCGGCCTCCATCTCCTCGAGCGACCGGTTCGACAGCCGCCCGTAGTCCTTCATGCTCGGCACGTCGAACAGTACGTGGTCCTGCGCCACGTAGGCGTGCCCGCGCTTCACCAGCGCCTCGCAGAGCGCCTTCATCTCCTCGATGTGGTCCGTCGCCCGGGGCTCGACCGAAGGCGGCAGCACGCCCAGCGCGGCGATGTCCTCGTGGAACTGCGCCGTCGTCTCGCCCGTGAGCTTGGCGATGGCCGACAGCGGGTCCATGTCCGGATAGCGCTCGGCCGCCCGCGCGTTGATCTTGTCGTCGACGTCCGTGATGTTGCGGGCATAGGTGACGTGGTCGGCACCGTAGACGTGGCGCAGCAGCCGGAACAGCACGTCGAAGACGATGATCGGCCGCGCATTGCCGATGTGGGCATAGTCGTAGACCGTCGGCCCGCAGACGTACATGCGCACGTTCTTCGGATCGAGCGGCTCGAACGCTTCCTTGCGGCGCGTCAGCGTGTTGTAGAGGTTCAGCGACACGTATGCCCCCTCGGTCACTCGGCGGGGCTCGTCTCTGTCGGGAAAGGCAAAGATGCGCGCCACGCGCCAGCGATGTTGCTAGCCCGTAATAAGAATGCCGCGGCAGTCGCGGACGGCGGATTGGCGCGGTTCTTGATGCATGGCGGCGACTTATGGGCTCACTCGGCGCGAGCGTCAAGCGTACGTTGGCGGCTCGCCACGCCTGAAATCCCCGGCCGCCGCCGCATTTGGTCCGCATTGACCCCCTATCCGGGACCACTCATAGTCGCCCATATCGGGGAGCGAATCGCGCCCCTGAAATGTCCGGCGCCGCAACGGTGGATATGAACGAGACCGGCATCACCTTGGCTGGAATGGCGCGACGGGCCCGCCTGCCGCGCCTGGGAGCGCTCGCGCTCGCCGCCATCTGCGTGCTCGGCTTCGCCGCCCCGTCGTACGCCCAGGGCTGGACCTGGCCTTGGGAGGAGAAGAAGGACCCGCCGACGCCGCGCGAGCCGGTCTACCGCGCCCCGGCCCCGAGCCAGTCCCCTGCTCCCTCCCAGCAGCCGGCCCCCGGCGCCGCCGCAAACTGGTCCCAGACCCGCACCCCCATTTGTCTCCAGCTCGAGCAACGCCTCGTTCAGGAATCCCAGCGCGGCAGCCAGTCCCGCGACCAGCTGCCGAAGCTCGAAGGCGAGATCCGCGCCGCCGACCGCGTGATGCATCAGGCGCAAGCGGCCATCGACCGCGCCGACTGCTACGAATATTTCCTGTTCTCGAAGACGCTGCGGCGCACGCGCGCCTGCGTCGACCTCTCCGCCCAGGTCGAGAATGCCAAGCGTAAGCTGTCCGAGCTCGAGACACAGCGCCAGCAGCTCAACTCTTCGGCCGGCCGCTCCTACCAGGACGACATCATCCGCGAGCTCGCCCGCAACAACTGCGGCGCCGGCTACTCGCAGGAGGCGAAAAAGCGCGAGGGCAGCGGCCCATTCTCCTCCGTCTGGCAGGACGAGGAGTCTCCGGCCGCTGGCGGCGGCAGCCAGTACGGTGCGTTGCCGTTTGCCACTTACCGGACCGTCTGCGTCCGCCTCTGCGACGGCTACTACTTCCCGATCAGCTTCTCGACGCTGCCCAATCACTTCGAGCGCGACGCCGAGGCCTGCCAGTCCAAGTGCTCCGCCCCGGTCGAGCTCTACTACTACCAGAACCCCGGCGGCTCCATGGATCAGGCCCTGGCCATGAAGACCCAGGAAGCCTACACCAAGCTCAAGTCGGCCTTCCGCTACCGCAAGGAGCTGGTCCAGGGCTGCTCGTGCAAGGAGACGGAGTACGTGGCGCCGCAGATCCAGTCTCCCGCCGGTTTCGGTGACCGGCGCGCCGACGCACAGTCAGCTCCCGCCGCCCCTCAGTCTGCCCCGCCGCGCGCGCGCTGATGCGAGCCGCGTTTCGATCGGCCCCGATTTGGATTTGAGTGGCCATCGCCCCGCTCGCTGGTCCATTATGATTGCCTCGTGAGGTTCATTCCGGGGCACTTTCCGATCATGGCCCAGTCGAAGCCGATCACCGGCGGGCTGAAGCTGGCGCGCGCCGTGTCCGTGCGCCCGGCGACGTTGGACGATCTCTCCAGTATCCGCTATCTGCACGCGACCGCCTTCCGCCTGCAGACCGACGATTACTTCACCTCCGAGGAGATCGAGCACGTCCGCGAGCTGGTCTATTCTCCAGCCTACGCCGACGCTGTCGTCGCGGCCCACCTGAGCACGGCCTGGATCGACTCCGAGCTGGCCGGTACCGCGGGCTGGACACCAGCGCCCAGCAGACAGGGCATGGCACTGATCCGCTTCGTCTTCGTGCGACCGCCGTTCACGCGTATCGGCGTCGCCCGCCGCCTCGTCGCAGAGGCCGAGCAGAGCGCGAGAGAGAAGGGCCTCCAGCGTCTGGCGGTGGATGCCCCGGCCAACGTGGTGAGCTTCTTCACCCGCCTCGGCTACCGCCCCGCCACCCTCCCGACGAAGACCACGATCGGCGACCTCGGCCTGCCCGTCCGCCGCCTGGTCAAGATACACAACCCGCCGCCGCCGGCCTGAAACCGCCGCCTTCACCTCGCACAGTGCCCGGACGGCCGGGTCTTGGAAGCACTCGGGCGCTGTCCTACATCTAGCTCGCTCTAACCCTGTCCCCTGGAGGACCCGCAATGAACAACGAAGAGCGTGACATGATCGCTGCCCTGTTCGACCGCATGCGGGAGACAGGATTGGCTGAAAAGGATCGCGACGCCGAGCGGCTGATCGCCCAGTATATCCGGCAGATGCCGGACGCTCCCTACATGCTCGTGCAGACGGTCTTGATCCAGGAGCATGCCCTGGGCGAGGCCGAGGCGCGCATTCGCGACCTCGAGCAGCAGCTCGCCGGCCCCAGTCCCCAGGCGTCGTCCGGCTCCGGCAGCTTCCTCGGCGGTCTCCGCGGCGGCTCTCGCGGTGCTCCATCGGCCGGTGCCTCCGTGCCCTCCGCCGGGGCCCGCCGCGCCCCAGACCCCGAGCCCGGCTATGGCCGCAGCCCGTGGGGTGGCTCAGCCCAGCCGCAGATGCCTCAGGCGCCGCAGATGCCGCCAATGCCGCAGCAGTCCTCGGGCGGCGGCTTTGGTGGCTTCATGCGCGGCGCGCTCACCACCGCGGCAGGTGTCGCCGGCGGCATGATGATCGGCGACGCCCTGAAGGGAATGATGGGCGGCTCGTCCAATCCGTTCGGCGGCGGTCACAGCTCCACGTCCGGCTCGCCCCTCGGCGGTCCCGGCGACAAGCCGCATTATCAGGATGCCTCCCATAACGATCCGGGCCAAATCGCCGACCACACCCAGGATGCCCAGTACGAGGAGGAGGAGCAGCTCGATCCCGATGACTGGACCGTCGACAACAGCACCGAGGTCTGACAGCGGCCTTCGCTCCGCTCGCTCCCTTTAAGGTTCAGGCCGGCACTCTGATGGTGCCGGCCTTTCGTTTATCGCCGCTTGCCTTCGCTTCTTTCCGCCCGATATCGCGGGCTTGCGTGTCACCGCCACAGCTTCGCCACAATCCTCTCGCTTCATGAGCAATGTTCATGAACCTTGCTCAAGGATAGTCGGCCATGCTCTATGAGAGACGCCTTCGGCGCGACCTGGCGCACTGGCAAGCCTCCGGCCTGATCACGGACGACACATTGCGCGCCCTCGAGGCCGATGTCGCGTCCCGCCACCGCGGCATCGCCGGTCTCGCGCCCGTGCTCGCCATCCTCGGCGCCGTCCTCCTCGCCTTCGCCGCCATGAGTTTCGTCGCCGCCAACTGGCAGGAGATGTCGAAGCTCGCCCGGCTCGCCCTGCTGTTCTCGAGCATCTGGGCCTCGTTCGGCATCGCAGGCCACTTCCACGCCCGGGCCATGCCGGCCTTCGCCGACGCCGCCATCCTGCTCGCATGCGCCCTTTTCGGCGCCTCGATCATGCTGATCGCGCAGATGTACCATATGGACGGCCACGCGCCGGACGCCGTGCTCACGTGGACCGCCGGAACATTCCTGGCCGGCCTCGGCCTCCGCTCCAACCCCGCGTTCGCCCTCGCCATGGTTCTCGCCGGCGTCTGGTCGGGATGGGAAACGTCGATCTCCCTGTACACGCACTGGCCATTTCTCCTTGCGTGGCTCGCGGTGGCGGCGGCCTTCGCGTGGCAGCGCTGGCGTCCCGGCCTCCACATCGCCGGCAGCGCCCTTGCCGTCTGGACCGTCACGCTCGCGTTTACCTGGGAGAAGGGCACACCCAGCTACGCCATCGTCGCCATCGTCGGCCTCGTCGCCGTAGCCGCCATTATCCTCGCCGAGCGTGCTTTGCCTCGCTTCGCCCATCTCGGCCTCGCCCCCGCCGCCCTCGGCTATGCCATGGTCGTCACCTTTACCGGCCTGCTGTTGCTCCAGCTCGATCCGCCGAGGATCGCCACGGATAGGCTGATCCTCCTCGCCAGCCTCACCCTCGCCCTGCTGCTCGCCGCCATCGTCTGGGGCAGCCGCACCGGCCAGCGTCACGTGCTCTGGCTCGGCTATGCCGGCTTCTCCGTCGAGATCCTGGCGCTCTACCTGAAGACCATCGGCACGCTGCTCGGATCGTCGCTTTTCTTCCTCGTCACCGGCCTCATCGTCATCGCGCTCGCTGGCATCGCCTGGCGCCTGCACATCCGCGAGCAAGCCTCGGGAGCCATCGCATGACACGCTTCACCCCCGCCCGCCTCTGGACCGGCATTCTGGCCGTTGCCGCCGCACAGACCGCCGTCCTCGGGTGGATGGTCTGGGACCGGGTCAGCCTGCTTCACAACGGCCGCGAGATCGTCATCGACGTCGTACCCGTCGACCCCCGTGACCTGTTCCGCGGCGACTACGTGCGCCTCGGCTACGACTTCGCCCGCATCCCTGGCGACGCCATCGAGGGCCGCGCATATCACGGCAAGCCGGTCTACGTCCTCCTCGGACAGGACGCCGCCACCGGCAAGTGGCGCCTAGCCAAGGCATCGGCCAAGACGCTTCCCGTGGCCAGCAGTCCTTCGGAGGTCGCGATGAAGGGCCGTGTCGACGCCCCTTGGCTATCCCGCGATTCCGCCCCGCTGCACTCGCCGACATGGGTTCAGGCCCGATTCGGCATCGAGAGCTATTTCGTGCCCGAGGGGCAGGGCCTCGAGCTCGAGAAGCTCGTCCGCGAGAAGAAGGTCTCTGTCGTCGTCGCCGTCGGCAACGATGGCACCGCCGCCATCAAGGCCATCCTTGCCGACGGGCAGCCGATTGCCCGCGAGAAAGCACTCTAAGTCCAGGAATCGTCCGTCCGGTGACTCGTGATCCCGTGCTGGCCTCACCCCGGCTCCATTGCTAGAAGGGCGCCGACTCAACCCAAGGAGCCCTTCTCCCATGACGATCAAGCGTCACGAGCCTTCGCAGGTCTATTCCAAGGCAGTCGAGGCCGCCGGCCTCGTTTTCACCGCCGGCATTGTCGCCACCAAGCTCGACCGCGACGTCAAGGGACAGACCGAGGAGGTCCTGGCCGAGATCGACCGCCTCCTGGCTCTCGCCGGCACCGACAAGTCGAAGGCCGTCTCCGCAAACATCTGGCTTTCCGACATGCGCCTGCGCGAGGCCATGAACGAGGCCTGGAACGCCTGGACCGGCGGCCAGAACGTACCGACCCGCGCAACTGTCGAGGCCAAGCTCGCCGATCCGCGCATGCTGGTCGAGATCGCCCTCGTCGCCGCAAAATAAGAGCACGCCGGCACTCATCCCGAGTTCGTCCGTCGGCGTGTGACTCATTTGCCGCTCGGCCATGCTTTCGCGCCTGCTGCCCCCATTCCGTTATCGAGCCGGTAGCGTGAATCGGGCACTGTTCGCGATGAACGAAGGTTTTTTTCCTGTTTCACAAGCAACGAGGCCAGCATGGGTCTGAAAACGGTGTCGGTAGCCGTCGCGGCTGCCGCGATCTTGAGCGCGCTCCCCGCCTCTGCGGATGAGACGGGCCTCGCCGGCATTCACGACATGCGTCGTGAGGGCAAGCGGGTCTGCTTCAGCGACCACTTCCACTACGGCAGCGCCAGCGGCCCGAGCAAGAAGGCCGCCATCGCCAAGGCCGCCGACAGCTGGCAACAGTTCACTACGTTGGAGTACGGCACGTCGTGGGGCTCCTGGGCCAAGGCAGGCAGCAAGAAGATCGGCTGCTCGGGAGCCGGCGCCAACTGGAGCTGCCAGATCGAAGGCCGCCCCTGCAAGTAGCAACTCTCTTCTCATCTCTCTCGCAACACCGAAAGCCGGGACGCCGCCCAACGTCCCGGCTTTCTCGCGTCTGGCCCTCGGCCGCCTCCATCAATCAAGGGATGCCGTTAACGGCGCGTTTACCATGAGCTGCGCACGCTGGCGGTCTCGGTCCTTCTTGGTGGTTTGTCGATGCGTACCCCGATACCCGCCCGCGCGCCGGTCAGCGCGCCCGCGGCCTGCCCGCGCGCCTGCACGGCCTTCGGGCTGATTTCGGCGCTCTCCGCCGGCCTCCTCCCCGCCCCTGTCGCGGCAGGCGGTTTCACGGACGGAACCTGGTCAGGCTTCTACATAGGCGCCCACGGCGGCGCCCGCTGGGGCGATCTCGACCGGACCTCCATGGAAGCGAATTGGGGCGGCCACGTCGGCTACGGGCTTCAACTCGATTTTCTCGTCCTCGGCATCGAGGCCGATGCCACCCTGGGCGGCAGCGAGACCACCGGTGTGCTCTCTCCAATGTTCTACTGGAGCAACGCCACCAACTGGACCGGCTCCGTGCGCGGACGCGCCGGACTCGCCTTCGACAAGCTCCACGTCTTCGCCACGCTCGGCGCCACCTACCTCAACGAGACGACGACGCTCAACCGCTTC
>WBZX01000215.1_pt1 | contig 54618 bp, 46 predicted proteins | sample 5204211 | NCBI WGS metagenome assembly WBZX01 (sample SAMN12344362, study PRJNA552823) | activated sludge metagenome | biome: Activated sludge suspended growth; feature: Nitrification reactor; material: Wastewater; isolation source: activated sludge from nitrification reactor of wastewater...
GGGACGAGGCGCGCAACGGGGCGGCCGTTGCGGGCAATAATGACCTCGCTTTCGGCGCCGCTTTCGATAGCCTCGACAAGTCGCGACAGGTTGGTCTTGGCCTCGAGCATGTTGACCGTCGGCATGCTACATCCATCTTAGCTAATCCTGACTAACCCATACCCATGCGGCAGCTTGAGTCAAGAACAAGCGAGCTAATACCTCCTCTCGGCGTGTCCGCCCCGAGCATTCGCGATGGTCGAAATAGCCAGCGCATCGATGCCTCGGCGCGGGAAACGCTGGCCGCGTCATTGGTTGCCTTTCCTTCCGCGAGCCCGAGTGAACCGAGGGCGGCACCAGCCCAGGCGTGGGTCAGGTGGGGTCTCGGAAAAAGCGGCCCTCGAACACGGCGTTGGGGTCGGGAGGCCAAGCCTCGCCTTCCGGCGGGCCGAAGCGGGCACCCGGATCGAGCTTGAGCCGGCGCTGGTAATCGTCGGTCCAGCGGGCATAGCGCTCGAACTCCTCGAGCGTGAAGTTGCGGGGTCGCATGGCGGGATGATGGTCGCCGACGCCGAACACCTCATAGGCCATGATGGCGCGCTCTGAGACACGGCCGAACTGCACGATCGGAAAGCCCCACTCATCGTCAGGGCCGCCGAAGCAACCGCCGCGCATCTCATCGGGGCTCAGGTGCTCGAACGGCGCCTGCTGGTATTGCGCTCCGAAATTGTAGGCGCCGATGTCGAGCATGCGCTCGAAGAGCTGTTGCTTGCTATCGATGGACGGGGCCAGAGGCTCACCTTTGGCGCGCTGGTGCGTGCGGCCGCCTGCAAGTGGCCAAGTTTCGTCCTTGATGGCGATCGCCGGGAGGTTCAGATGCGTCCACGGCTGCTCACCGCCTAGCAGGTGCCCGCTGAGATCCTCGACGTGCAATCGTTGCATGACCACGATGACAGCGCCCTTGCGCTTGTCGTTCAAGCGCTGCAGCACCTCGGCATCGAACCACGCGTTGACTGCGCGGCGTTTGGCAGGGTCCTGCACGTAAGCGGCGCCGATCGGGTCGTCGATGATGATGAGATCGGCGCCGCGGCCGACGAGGCTGTTGCCCACAACGCCCGACATGCGAGCGCCGCCGTGGGCAAAGCTCAGCTCTCCCTTGCCGCTTGCCGCCATGAGGTGTGGAAACAACGCCTGGCAGCGCGGCGACGCCAACAGGCTTGCGGTCGCGGTTTCGAATTCGCGGCTAAGCTCGCGCGTGCCAGCAAGCGCCATGACCTTGCGGGTCGGGTCGCGGCCGAGCATCCAAACGGGCAGCGCAACCGAGGTCGCCAGCGACTTCAAGGTGCGCGGCGGAAGGTTGATGATCAGCCGCGTGATGTCGCCCCGAGCGACGCGCTCGAGGGTGTCGGCCAGGACGTCGATGTGCCAGGTGTCGATCAGCGGCTGGGTCGGGTTGAGCTCGCGGTAGGCAAAGCGCAAGAAGGCCGGGAAGCGGGCGCGATAGAGCGCCATCACCTGATCAGCTTTGCTCATCTGCATCCTCCACACCTTGGCGCCGCCCGCCACTTTGCTCGTGAGCGGAGCACTCGCATCCAGTGTCTTCCGAGACATGGTTGCCGATCAGCACCTCCTCGAGGCTCTCCTCGGCCTGGGCTTCACCCCCGTGCGCACCTGAAAGCGCACTGCCCGCTACGAGGCGGAGCAGCTCGGCATCGTCGGCCGCCGTGGAGACGAAGGGCTCGATCTCGCGATGCTTTTCGAGATGCGACAGAACGAATTGCCGCGCCTTGGGATCACCCTTGATCGCTTGATTGACCAGCTGCTTGATCATGGCTGCCCGCTTGCTGACACGAATCTCGCGGCCGCCTTCCTTGATGACGATGGTCTGATCGAGCTCGCGCCGGATGAGATCGTCGATCTGCTTCGACTTGCGCGGGCGGCCGCGCGGATTGCCTGACTGCCCGGGCTTGAAGCGCGTATGCTTGGGCGGCCGCTTGTAGCCGACCTCGTCGGCGTTGCTGCCGGCATCATCGAGGGTCTTGCTCATGCGACCTCCTCCGCCTCGTCAGGAGCGTTGTCATGATCGAGAGACGAGTCGTTGGCTGGGCGGCGCTCGGCGGCGATCTCGGCGAAGGTCTTGCCGGTCGCCGCATGGCGGGCCTCGATGCCAGCGACCTTGGCCAGGCGCGCAACGATCACATCGCAGTAGCCGGGGTCTAGCTCAATGCCGTAGCCGCGCCGCCCGGTGCGCTCGGCAGCGACCAAGGTGGTGCCCGAGCCGGAAAAGGCATCAAGAACGATGCCGCGCCGCTTCGAGCAATCGAGGATGGCGTCGGCGACCAGTGCGACCGGCTTCACCGTCGGATGCATGGCAAGGTCATCATCTCGCGTTGCGCTGAACGCGTTTGCGCCCGGATAGCTCCAGACGTTGGTGCGGTTGCGGCCGTGTCGGCCCAGATCAACGTTGTTGATGTGGGTCGCCGTGCCCGACTTGAAGACGAACACCAGCTCGTGCTGGCTGCGATAGAGCGAGCCCATGCCGCCGTTGCTCTTAGCCCACACGCACAGATTCTTCAGTTCCGAAAAGGCAACCTTGCCGGCGGCAAGCACCTCGCCGAGGTGCCGCCAGTCCATGGCGACGAAGTGCATCGCGCCATCCGCGGCATGCGCTGCAAGATTGGCAAACACCCGCGCCAAGAAGGCGGTGAACTCGCCTTCGCTCATTTCGCCCGAGGCAAAAGCGAACTCGCGATGCTTGACCTTGCCGCGACCGCCGACATGGCCGTCGACCTTTACGTTGTAGGGCGGATCGGTGAACACCATCTGCGCCTTCTCACCAGCCAGCAGGCGCGCATAGGCGTCGGCATCGGTGGCATCGCCGCAGACCAGGCGGTGGCGGCCCAGCTCCCAGACATCGCCGCGACGGGTTACCGGCACGACGGGGGCTTGGGGCACCGCGTCGGCGGGGTCACTCTGAGCATTAGAGGCACCGGTGCTTCCCAGCAGGACGTCGATCTCGGCCATCTCGAAGCCGGTGATGGTGACATCGAAATCGACATCGAGCTCGATCAGGTGCTGCAGCTCGATGGCCAGGATGTCGCTATCCCAGCCGGCCTTCTCGGCCAGGCGATTATCGGCGATGACATAGGCGCGCTTCTGCGCCTCGGTGAGATGCTCGATGCGAACGCAGGGCACGGTTTCGATGCCGACCAATTTGGCCGCAGCGACGCGGCCGTGACCGGCGATGATGCCATTGTCGCTGTCGATCAGAACCGGGTTGGTAAAACCGAACTCGGCGATGCTGGCGGCGATCTGCGCGATCTGCTTCGGGCTATGGGTGCGTGCGTTCCGCGCGTAGGGTCGCAACGCCGCAATCGGGAGTGTCGTGATCTGAAGGTTTGCCATGGCGGCTCCGGACGGGTGGGGAGCCGGCAAATAGAACGGGCGCGACTCCTCGATGAACCTTCGAAGCCCGCGCCATGCGCCAACCTCGAACCCATCGGGCGTCACGCCCTCACTTTGGAACTACCCCGCAGGATATCGCATCACGCGGGCCTTCGACACCGCCATGCGGCACCAGCCGGTCCCTCCTGCGCCTCATTCCAGGCACGTTCAAGTTACTGCAAGTGATCTGATATTTCAAGGTCCTGGCAAAATGAGGCGTCGGCGAAACGACAAGTAGCGCGGAGGCGCCTTACCATGGCTTGTCGTGAGCGGGCCTCGATGGCGTCGGGCCCATTGGCTTTGTTTGGCACTTACCCTCGATGGTCTACACGCCTCCCTCCGGCTACCGAAAGCCTATCATGGGTGTCCACAAGATCGGGGGAAGTTCAGTAAGCACATTCCGACTGGCCAGAAGCGCATTCGCTAATGTTTCGGCTTCGCCAATCTCAACCCGACGCCGGATTCGGTCGTCTGGGAAAGGAACTCGACCCCTGCGGCCTCCAGGGCCGTTTGGATGCGCATTAAAGTCTGCGCGTTACCTGTGAGCTCGCCCGCCGCCTCGATGCGCTTGATCGTGGCGATGCCGACGCCGGCGCGTTCGGCCAGCTCGAGCTGGCTCAAGCCCAACAGCGCCCTTGCTGCGCGAATCTGTTCGGGAAAAATCATACCGACAGCATCATTAGCCCACTCTCGACTTGATTCTCAAGCCCGATGGCGATACTTTTAGTATCGTTATGTGTTTTTGGAGGATCGTTATGCGTACCGACCACACCGTTCTGGTGCCCGCCGAGCTGGCACGGCACAACCACCTTCGAGCCAAGCTCCTAGCCGACATCCCGGATCTCGACAGCGAGACGCTTGGCGACACGCTCGAGGGCCTCACCGACTTGCGCGAGATCTTGGCCGAGGTGCTTCGGTCGGCACTCGACGATGAGGCGATGCTACAGGGATTGACGCAACGGATCGCCGATATGCGCACCCGCCACGAACGGCTGGAGGAGCGCGCCCGCCGCAAGCGCCGCATCGTCCTGGCGGCCATGGTCGATGCCGACATTCCGAAGCTTACGGCGCCGGATCTGACGGCATCGGTGCGGCAAGGCGCTCCCACGCTGGAAATCGGCGCCGAAGACCGCATCCCGGCGGCCTACTGGAAGCCGCAGCCTTCCAAGCTCGACCGCCAGGGCGTCTTGGCTGCCCTGAAGGCCGGCGTCGTGATCGAAGGGGCCGCTTTGCTGCCGCCCCAGCCACAGCTCAGCATTCGCACCAAATAGCCCTCGCCCAGCAGCGCCATCATCCGCAAAGGATCGGAACATGACATTCACGAGCAAGCAGGCGCGCGCCTTGCGCTCCAAGTTGTCCCACAGGCACGTCAGGACCCGACTGAACAACGGGACACCCATCGCCTACGTCGAAGGCTGGCACGTCATCGCCGAGGCCAACCGCATCTTCGGCTTCGATAGCTGGGACCGGACGACACTGTCACCCCGTTGCTTATGGAGCGAGATGCAGCGCGGCGAGACCATTTGCTTCTACTCGACGCGCGTCCGCGTCACGGTCCGAGCCGGCGCCAGCGTCATCACGCGCGAGGGGATAGGCACCGGCGCTGGGCGCTCCAGCCAGCCGGATGTGGCGCATGAGATTGCATTGAAGGCCGCCGAGACCGACGCAACCAAGCGCGCGCTGGCGACCTTCGGCAACCCGTTTGGGTTGGCGCTTTACGATAAGGAGCAAGCCGGCGTCACCAAGCCCCAGGGTGGCCAAGGTCGGGCCAAGGCCAAGCTTGTGCTTACCACCGGCACAGGGGAGACGACGACCTACGACGCCGAAAGAGAGTTCATCGCGGCGGTATTGGAGGCCGTGCCCCGCCTGACCAGCGTCGACGCCCTCTACGCCTTCTGGGAGATGAACCTGCCGGCCTTCACTGAGCTGCGCCGCCTGAAGGGCGTCGATGATCCCCTAGCTTCGGTCGTAGCCCTCATGAAAGAGCGCGCCCGTGCGCTCGGTGCGCCGCCGGCCGGCGCGACGCGACGCGGCGAGGTGTCCAAGATTGAGGGCAAGGCCGCGCCTGACACCGCGCCCAACCAACCAGCCCCGGTTGCATCGGCCATGGCTCATCCCAAGGAAGGCCGCATCCGCGACAAGGCGCATCTGACCTTCGTGGCGAGCCAGCCCTGCCTCGTCTGCGGGCGGGCTCCGGCGCAAGCCCATCACCTCCGCTTTGCCCAGCCCCGCGCCATGGCGATGAAAGTCTCCGATGAGTTCACGGTGCCGCTTTGCAACGTCCACCACGACCAGCTCCACCGCACCGGCGATGAACGGGCGTGGTGGGCTCGCCACGGCATCCTCGACCCGATCAAGATCGCCGGACGGCTATGGGCAGCCTCACGCGGGATCAGCCCCAGACCGGCTGCGCGATCCGAGGGGCAGGCCGCCTCGCCGTCGCAGACGCCACTTGTGCCCGGCACGGCTGCCGATGAGAGCGACCACAAAGACCGCGGCGCCCACGGCGCGATCCCGGCCGAGCCGACCCCAGCCGCGGAATAGCCTCCAATTCGGGAGGAGTACCCATACGGCGCAGCGGCCATCGACAGAGGAAGCGACATGGCGAGCGAGCGGCAGATCCGCGCCAATCGAACTAACGCGGCCAAAAGCACGGGGCCGCGGACCCTGGCCGGGAAGGCTATTGTGAGCCGCAACGCGCTGGGCCATGGCCTCACCGCACGACGCGTTCTACTCGATGGCGAGGACGCCGCCGTGTTCGAGGCCTTGCGGCGGGCGCTTCGCAACGAGTTCGCCCCGCGCACCGCGACCGAGGTGAGCCTCGTCGAGCATCTGGCGGGATTGTTATGGCGGCTGCGGCGAGCCCAGGGGTTCGAGGCCGGGCTTCTATCCTGGATCGCGCATCAGCAGGCCGAGGCCTACGACGTGGCCGGGGTGACGCTGGGACGGATCGCCGTCGCCTGCGACCGACGCGGGCTATCACAGACCACCGACGCGCCGCGCTCGGATGCCGGTGACTTGCGCCGGGTGGGACGGATGCTCGATGCCGCCCTAGGCCCGCGCGACCTGATGTCGAAACTCGGCCGCTATGAAGCGCATCTCGGCCGCCAGGTTGAAAGAACCTTGGCCGAGCTTCGCCGTGGCATCGCTGGACGCGATACCGAGGCCTGAAGCTGGAAGGACGGCAGCATCGCCGGACCGTCGCGGCATCGGGCGTCCGCTAAGCGCTGATCATATTTTCAATGGGTTGGAGACGTATATTCACCGAGCCAGCGCTCCTCTGGGTGAGCTCGACTTTGCGGCGGTGACGCCGGCTCGAGCGTTGAGATCCGTGATGCCCCCACGGCTTTGTGGACCACCGCACTCGACGACGAGCGCTACCCCTTAGCTGGGAACATGTAGGAAGAAGCGGATCGGTGGCGAAACCTTGTGCAAGCGAGGTGTCGTTTCGTGTCCGGGCTCAGCATGCGCGGCACCTCTGAGAGAGATCGTGAGAGGCCCTCATGTTGTCGCTTACCATCGAGTACCGCCAGCCCGGCGACCTCAAGTCCGACGACGGCAATGCGCGGACCCACAGCCCCAAGCAAATCGCCCAATCGCGGCGAGCAACAGTGCGTTCGGTTTCAAAAATCCATCCTGGCCGACCAGGCCGGCAGGATCATCGCCGGCCACGGCCGCGTGGCGGCAGCCAAGCAATTGGGCCTAGAGGCGGTTCCCGTGATCCGTGGCCTTGGAGCCCGGGTGCGAGCAAGCCCGACCCCGCCGATGCTGTGCCACAGGCCTTAGGTCACGCCGGGACGCGCCCCGGCCACCTTTGGCAGATCGGCCCGCATCGCCTGATCTGCGCCGACGCGGCCCTCCCGAGGCCTATGCGCGGCTCATGGACGGCGAGCGCACGCAGATGGTGTTCACCGATCCCCCTATAACGTGCCCATCGACGACCACTGCCCGTTGAGATCCGTTCGATGCGCATGGGCGCGACGCACTTCCTGATGAGACGGCTGTCGCGCGTCGCTACCGAGTTAGCGCTGATCGCCCGCTAAGAGCGCGTGATGCGGGCCATCGCGCCCTCAGCCGCCATTCCTCGGAGCCTCCTGGTGCCCGCCGCAGGAACCGAGGTCGGTCATAGATCGTACAATAGAAAAAATTGCAGATGGTCTCAACAGCGGCTATCGTTGCGCCGCCTGTCCGTGACCTGCGTTCTCACGCTGCCTAGACCCGCAGCGGACCCAGTGCCGCTATTCAACACTCATGTTGCAGAATTGAAGAAGACGACCCCGAGCGGCCTGTCCGCCGCAACAACCCCGGTATTAACAGGTCTCGGCGGCAATGACAGCTTGAAACGCTGGACCTCTTCCGTTCTTATCTTCGCGAACATCATGGCCACGAACGGTCGGTCATGGGGAGATCAACGGGTGTTACGGAAGTCCGGCTGTCATGATCGAGGAAAATGTTATGATTGAAGAAAAGCGCATTGCCGTCGTCGTGCCGGCCTACAACGAAGAGCAGAAAATCTTCAAGGTTCTCGAAACGGTGCCGGCGGTCGTCGATGCGGTGTATGTCGTCAATGACTGCTCGAAGGACGGCACTGCGGAGGTCGTCCGTCGCTGCGCCGAGCGGGACGCACGCATCGTGCTGATCGAACAGGAAAAGAACGGCGGCGTCGGCGCAGCAATCGTCCGCGGCTATGAAGCGGCCATCGAGAATGGAGACGACATCGCCGTCGTAATGGCCGGTGACGGCCAAATGGATCCTGCCGACTTACCGGCCCTCTTGCGCCCGGTGCTCGCGGACCAATGCGACTATGCCAAGGGCAACCGATTCCTGCGGGGTCGCGAGGAGATTGGCAAAATTCCGATCCAGCGCCTGTTCGGCAATCTCATCCTGTCGGCGTTGACGAAGATCGCCTCTGGCTATTGGCACGTCAGCGACAGCCAGGGCGGATACACTGCGATTAATCGGCGGGCGCTGATGGCCGTTGACTGGAGCAAATGCTATCCGCGGTACGGCTGCCCCAACGACTATCTGGTTAGGCTCAACATCGCCAACATGCGGGTCGCCGAGGTATCGGTGGCGGCAATCTATGGTGCGAACTGGAGCTCGAGCATGGTGCCGTACAAGGTGGGGTTACCGATTCTCATGCTGTTGTGGCGGCTGTTCTGGACGCGCATGTTCCGCAAGTACGTGGTGATCAACGGGCATCCGCTGGTGTTGTTCTATGTTGCGACGATGCTCGGCTTCGTACTTACGGTGGTGCTCTTCGGCTACATCCTTTGGGGCTACTTCGCTACTGGCCGTATCCCTCAGACTGCAACTATCATCATGGGCATGTCCGGAATGATGACATTGCAGTTCCTACTCAACGGTTTTGCCATGGATTATCGCGACAATGAGTGGCTCTGCATCCACCAACGCCCATGAGCGCTGGTCGTGCTCGGTCTGCGGAAATCAGGCTTTCCGCACTTTTGCACGCAAGCGCACCCCGTATCTGGACCAATCGGAAACCTACACGATCTTAACCTGCTCGGCATGTGGGCACGGCGAGGCGTTGGGGCCGCGCGATTCCGCACTGCTGGGGAGAGTCTACTCGGAGTCGTTCTTCGCATCGAGCCAACAGGCAATCGATGATCCTGGCGCTGCGATCAACCTGAACGCGAAGGAACGGGCGGCGTGGCTTGCGTCGTTCGCTGGAGGACGTCTGCTGGACGTCGGTGCCGGAAAAGGGGCTTTCCTCATTGCGGCACAGCACAAATTCCACGTTGAAGGCATAGAGCTGTCATCAGCCGCCGCAGCGGTCGCCCGGGAGCGAGGCCTCACGGTTCACATTGGCGATTTCGAGAGCATTGCCCTCGCAGACGCCCACTATGACGTCATCACCTTTTGGGACGTACTGGCAAGCCTACCCAATCCCGTTGCCGCCGTCGTTAAGGCACGGCGGCTTCTGCGCCCTGGCGGACACCTCGTGGTCACCGTGCCGATGATCGACAGTCTTGCCGCGCGGCTGCTGCGAGTGCTCTGGCCGCTGTTGATCCCGCCCGTCAATCTTCACTATTTCAGCCGTCGCAGCATCGAACTCTTGGCCGCACGGGAGGGCTTCGTGATCGTCTCCGTCGACAAGCGGAGCAAGAGGGTCGCGCTGCGCTTCCTTGCCGAGAAGACCGTCCGCAGCATCGGCATGGCCGGGCTGCCGGTCCGATTCGCGCGTCTAGTTTCCGTCAGGCCGGTCACCATCGGTACCGGTGACATCGCGACCGTCGTCCTACAGAAGCCGGAAGGGCTCGCGGCATGAGATTGCTGGTGGTTGGGGTGACTCGAACGGGCAATCTCGGCGGCACAGCGATGCTCTGCGCGCTCGACGACGTGCTCGCCGACAAGCTCGACGACTTCGCACTCGCCTCGATCCTGCCGCGTCGAGACAGCCTGCAGAAGGGACCGGATCGCGCACGCATCGTGGATGCCGATTACCGCATCTGGTTGCTGCTGATCGCACCGCTCTGCATTTTGCTGTGGCCGCTCCGGCGGATGCGATGGGTTCGTGCAATGACAGGACGCCTGCCAATTCTGCGCGACTTTGCCCGCGCGGACGCCATAGCCGACCTGTCAGGTATTACCTTCGTCGACGGGCGCGGATTGCCGCTGCTGTACTACAATGTCGCCGTGGCGCTCCCTGGACTGTTTCTCGACGTGCCCGTTCACAAGCTGTCCCAAGCACTGGGGCCATTCGAGCGGCCCTTCAATCGCCGGCTCGCAGGCTGGGTGCTACGACGATGCCGCTCTGTCGCGGCGCGCGGACGGCGCTCCCTCGCCAATCTGCATCAACTCGGCATTGCGTCTGCGACGTATCGGCCCGACACGAGTTTTGCCATGCTGATCCCGGACGAGGCACGGGCTGCGGCCCGGCGGCAGATCGAGAAGACCGGCTTGCGTCGGTCGGGCGCGCCGTTGGTAATCATCGCGCCGAGCGCTGTCGTTGAAGGATATTGTCGCCGCAAGGGGCTCGACTTGGTCACCATTCTTGCCGATACGATCGTCGCCCTCGAGAAAAGCGGTATGCGTGTCGGCCTGCTAGCTCATGCAAGCGATTCGGGAATTGCCAAGAACGACGACGTGAAGGTCGTCGAATCGGTGCTCGACAGGCTGGGCCGGCACGATACTACTGCGGCGCGGCTTGACCCCTTCGGCGACCCGCGACTGGCGCGCGCGATCATCGCGGAGGCCGACGTGTTCGTCGCCTCGCGCTTTCATACGCTGATCGGCGCGCTGAGCCAGGCCGTACCTGTCGCCACCATAGGATGGAGCCACAAATACGCCGAGGCAGCGGATGAGTTCGCCATGAGCGACTACACCATCGACTACTCGGCGCTCCATGTCACCGGGCTGGTGGCGCTGGTGACCCGCCTGGCAGCGGAGCGCGATGGATATCGTCGGCTGATGCAGCCGGTTGCCAAACGCATGAGCGACGAGGCGCGGGCCGGGATCGAGATCGTTCTGCAGGGAGCGTTATCGTGAGTACCAGCTGCCTCACCACCGTGCGCGCACTCCCGGAGGTCGTCGCACGGGGCCAATGCATGGGCTGCGGGTTCTGCGCCATCGAGCTCGCACCGCTTCCTACAAAGGTAGCCGCAAATGGCCTGCCTCTCGTCGACTGCCGCTATCTCGAGGCGGTCGAGCACTGGGGACCGGTCGTCGCGCAGGAAGCCGCGCCCGACGCCGCTGCCGAGACGCGCGTCTGTCCGGGTATCTCGATGGACATGCCGGCACTCGCGCGGGAGGTCTTCGGCCGGGAGCCCAAGGACCCGATGCTGGGAGAGGCGTTGCGGATAGCGGCCGGCTATGCCGCCGACACCACCATCCGGCGCGAGGCGGCATCGGGCGGCATCACGACGGCGCTGCTGGCTCGCCTGCTGCGGGAGAAGTCGATCGGCGTGGCCTACTGCACCGCAGGGCGGAGTCCGGAGGCAGGCGGCGGCATTCTCGCCCGTTCATTGGACGACCTTACGTTGACGACCGGCTCTCATTACCATCCGGTGGCGTTCGGCCGGAATCTCGGCGCTCTCGTCGAAGGCGCCGAGACCTTCGCCTTCGTGGGACTACCCTGCGAGATCGCGGCGATGCGGCGGCTGATGGCAGAGCGGCCCGACGTGGCGAAACGCTGCATTATCATGATCGGCCTCTTTTGCGGCGGCATCAACCGCTTCTCTGGTATCGGGCGATACCTTCGCCGATTTGGCATCGACCCGCAACAGGTCGATTCGATCGACTATCGGCACGGCGCGTGGCCGGGCCAGATCGCAGTCGGCCTTCGCGGCGAGAGCGGCTTTCGCTTCGCCCCGCGCATTCGCGGCAACAGCCGCCTGAACATCCTGCACTACATGATCTCGTTCCAGGGTTACGCGATGCTGCCGCGCTGCCGGATCTGCCCGGATCAAATCTCCGACTTCGCCGATATTGCCGTCGGCGATCCGCATCTGCCGCGCTTCAAGAAGCAAGATGGGCCGGGGTACTCGGCCGTCATCGCCCGAACCGAGCGGGGCAGGATGATACTGGACCAAGCGGAGAAAGGGGGCGTCATCGTGCTCGGTCCGCTGTCGCGTGACGAAGTAGTGGAATCCCAGGGCTATACGCTGGAGAACCGGCGCCATACCCTCGTCTACGTCGACATGGCGCGGCGGCTCGGCTTTGAGCCGCCGCAGGTCGACGTCTATGCCGACCTCAAGCAGCCCATAAGCACCCACCAGCACGTATATGCTTTCGTCGATCTGGCCAAAATCCGCGCACGCCGTTTGCGTTGGCTGCAACCGCTGTATCTTCCGCTGCAAGTCTTCGAGTACCTGTTCCTGACGCTGTCGCCGCGATTGATCCTTGGACGTTTGATGAAGCTGCTTTCGAACCGGTAGGGTGACGAGCGATGTCTTTTCGTCTTGAGGCTTACGAGCAGCTACTGCAGACTCTCGGCGCGGCTCCCGATCGGATGCTTTGGACCGTGACGGGCTTTGCAAAGGCATTGCGAACGGGCGAAGAGTTTGATCGGGCGGTGGTGCTGCGGCACGATGTCGACCGCAGACCGGCTCGGGCGGTGCAGATGGCAAGGCTCGAAGCCGCATGGGGCGTGCGTGCCAGCTACTATTTCCGCTGCGACCGGCACGGTCGTTTTCCGGAGAGTGCGATTCGGCAGATCGGCCTGCTCGGACACGAAGTGGGCTATCATTACGAGTGCCTGTCTCGCTGCAATGGCGCTCGCGAGGCGGCGCTCGCACAGTTTCGCCATCACATCGAGGCGTTCCGTCGCATATCACCCTGCACCAGCGTTGCCATGCACGGCGCGCCTTTGAGCCGTCATCGCAACCAGGATCTGCTTGTCGGGAAGGATCTTGCGACCTACGGACTCGTCGCCGACGCGGTTCTGACGTTCGACCATCTGCGGCTCGCCTATCTCACCGATACCGGAGGGAAATGGCAGGCATCGGCAGCAAGCAACATGCGTGACCGCGTCGGTCGTCATGCGGGCCAGCATCCGAGCCCCGGTGACGATGCCTTCGCCAGCTGGCTCAGCGGATTTCCTCACCCGGTCTACATTTCGACTCACCCGGAGCGTTGGCCACGAAGTAGGGCCGGGTTCGTCGAGGCGATGCTTCGGGACGTCCTCGCCAATCAAGCCAAGCGCGCGCTCGGGCGGATGCGTGCCAAGCCCGCGCTGCGATGGGAGTGAAATGCACTACCTGCGCACATGGTCGACGAAGTTGTGGGTAGCACTGGTGGTGCTGGTGGCCGGATATGGCGTCTACCGGCAGCCGATAAGCTTCGACGAGATCGCCAACCGGTTCACGCTCTGGTCTGTCGTCGCGGCGCTCGCCCTGATCGTGCTCGGGAAGCTGCTGACCATCGCCCTCGTATCGGTCGCGCTGCGCGCCGCAGGTGAAGATCGCGGCTGGCGATTTGCCTGGCGCGTTTATTCGATTGCCGACATCAGCAAATATCTACCGGGTGGAATATGGGGCATAGCGGGGCGGCTCGCGCTCTACAGGCAGGCGGGCATCGATCTCGCAAAGGGTCTGCGCATACTCCTGGTCGAGACCGCTATCCTCGTCGCGTTCAGTCTTGCCGTCGGGCTCGGTCTATTGCTCCACGCGAGGCCGCTGGCGGGCACGGCGTCACAGTGGCTTGCGCTCGCCTCCATCGCGGCTTCGCTCGTCGCACTGACGTGGATCCTTTTGCAGCAGCTTGCACCAGCCCTGGTCTTCGCCACGTCCATCTTCACGATGCTCGCCTGGCTGGCGTTCGGTGCCAGTTTCGCCCTCGTCGCCGCCGAGAGCCCGGCAGCCTTCGCCGAACTGGCGGGATTGTTCGATATCGGATTCGCCGCCGGACAGCTCGCGATCTTCGCGCCGTCCGGCATCGGCGTGCGCGAGCTCGCCGTCGCCGCCCTGTCGAATCCGGCAACTTCGCCCCCGGCGCGCCTGCTGATCGAGGTGGTCGCGGCACATCGCTTGATCTGGATCGCTGCGGATTTTTTGGTGCTGGTGCCCGCCCTCGCTTTCCCGCCAGTCTCTCCACGCGATCCCGGTGAAACGGGACAAGTGCAGGCCTGATCCCGGACGGGATCAATGTGCCGGCGTACGCGGCCGGCTGAAGATCAACAATCTCTCGAAGCTGGCGTCTTTCTTCCAGTTCCGATCGAGATACTTGTAGAGAAATGTCTCGGCCCAGTTGTTGGCCAGATACGGAGTGTGGAAGACGAAGGCATCCACCTCTTGCCGAGCCAGCACCTCTCGGAACTCATCATCCGTCCGGCTCGAGATGATTTCCGCACCCCCTTGGGAGTAGAGACTGCGGCTGGCGCGATTGCATCGATAGAGTGTGCCGTCGTAGTCGATGTACGTGAGGCGGGCACCATTCTCGACAATTTGCCAACAGGCCGTGGCCTCAATATGAGCATAGCGGGCCAGAATCGATCTGATTTCGGAATTGCCGCGCGTATGGGTCACACTAGCCCAAGCAATCCCCGCAATCGCTACCGTCGCCGCTGTTACATTGGCTGAGAGAATTCTCACGAGATCTGAAGAACGGCGTGCCTTTGCACCGCGCCAGAACCGATAGATCAGGGCTCGACACAGAGCCGCCAATCCGAGCGAGGCGGCGGCGTAGGCCACGAGCCTGATACCGAATGCGTAGCGCTGGTTGCTAACGAACGCGGCCGGGAGGCCAATGCCATCGAGCTTGATCGGAGTCAAAAAAACCAATCCAAGAATGCAGAGCACGATGAGCATTAGCGCGAGAGCAGGCGCACCCGCACGCATGACGAAGCGGCTGCGTAGGCCGAATAGTGCAACCCCAAACAATCCCGCCGCCAGTATCACCACAGTAACATAGCCGGCAGGATTTCCGCCGAGCAGGAAGGCCAGGAGATCGGCCGCACCTGCTTGCTTGCCGAAGGCGGTCGTCTCCTTCCAGTTCTTCAGCAAGGCAGGATCTAGGCTAAGGAACGGATAGCTGAATCCTATGTCCCGAGCCGCACTACCCAGATATCTTCCGGCGTAGAACAAGCCGGCCAATGCACATCCTGCGGTCGCCAGCCAGAGTTCGGTGATCGTCAGCGCCCGGGCACGATGGCGATAGAGACGAACGAGGCCGAATGCCAGCGTCGCGCCTGTGACGTAGATGATGCCCAGGGAATGGCCCATGAGCGCACCAAGGAGCGCCAGGGCGAAAGCGGACAACTCGATCCGGGACCGGCGGGCGCCCTCCGGCGGAGTAGCTCGTGCCAGGAGGGCAACATAAACGAGGAACGGCGCGACATAGAAATACTCGCGCGACGACGCGACCAGTAGATTGTGCCAGGTCGGATCGAACTGCATAAGCGCCACGGCCAGCAGTCCAACCCCCCATCCGTGTGAGCCCAAGAAGAAGGTCGGGAGCGCAAACACTGCCGCCACAAGGCAAAATTGACCGAACCAGACCAGAAAGCGAGGAACTGCATCGTTCCCGAAACCGGGCGTAGTACTCCCAAGGAACCCCCACGCGAGATAGAGGCTGAACGACCGGCCATGCGGATGAACTGCGCCTTCCTGCCGGACGCGCAGCCAGTCAAGCGGCCCGGAGAGGCCCTTACTCATGGCACTGCTGAGCGCGGTCGATTCGTTGAGATAGAGCGAGAAGTCATGCGCAATAGTGACATCTGTGGCGTAGCTCGCGATCGAACCAAGCAGCAGTGTGGTAACGGCCAGCAAAAGCAGCGGCATGATCCATTCCGTTGCGACCCGCCTCCGCGGAGACGCCGCCTTTGCCGGTGGTGCTCGGCTCAAGAATAGCAAGCCGATCGCGATGAGCGGCGGGCCGGCCAGATAGAGCAGCCGAATGGGAGCGATCCAAGCCAAGGTCGCGAAGATCAGATAGCTCCATAAGGCGATGACGTGGGGCGCCAGGGCCAAGTATAGAGCAGCCTTGCCCCAGTCGAAGCCCGCTTCACTTAGCCGTGACCGGAATCCTCCCGCAACGAACATCGAGACACCGGTAGCCGCCACGAGGAAGATCAAGAGAAGGTCCAACGAAGAATGCATGACGTTCCTTTTCAGATAGACCAGGCACCGCTTCGCAACGGATCGTTAGCAGGCTGTTGAAATTGTTGAAGTGGGAGAACCTTCTTCCTGCGCAGGCATCGGGCGAGGCGGTTTCTGCTTCGATGATTGAGGCGTCTGGCCGCCCCCGTGCGGTCTCCTCACGCTGCGGCGAGCAGCCTCGGCATCCGAATCAGATTGTAGGCGGCCATCGCGAACGTGAACTGGAAACGCACGCGGGCGAAACCGCGCACCTTCACTTTGGCCACGCCGGCAATGGTCTTCGCCCAGCCGAACGCCTCCTCGATGAGCTTGCGCTTCCTCTGGCTCACCGCGTAGATGGCGTGCCGCGTGGTGCGGCCATCGATGGCCGAGTGCTTCACCTTCGCCGTGCGGCGTCACGCACAGCCGCATCATCTCCGACGGCATCAGACCCGCGTACTTCTTCTTCCAATTGAAGTAGGCGCCTGGCTGATCACCGCCTTCCGGCAGATCTCATCGACCGCCGTCCCATCCTCACCCTGCCGGATGATGAACGCCTTCTGCGCGTCCGTGAACTTCGATGCCTTCATCGTCTTCCGTCCTCTCCCCAGCCTCGGGAACCGATCGGAAAACGTTAGCCGCAAACGGGGGCACTTGGTGGGAGCAGATCACCTCCCAGTGCCGTAGGATAGCGAATTAATGTGGGAACAACAAAGAACACAAGCAAGCATCTGTTCCTACTGCAGCTTTTTCAACTGACGTTCGGTTGAGAGATCAGCCACAACCGGGGACCACACATCAGATGAGCTACACTAGCAAGACTACCGCTCTATTGTGACGCAAAACAGCGACTCAATTTTGCATACTAGGTGATTCAATTTACACCAAGTAAATACACCAACGCGCACACTAAAGCCACAACAATCCACAACAATTCACAACAATCCACTCAGCATGAGTAGTTTGCTGTGGCTCTGTTCGGCCTTGATGTTGCGGTCTCATGCTTGCTCTGATTCGAGAGCGGGTGGGATCCGATGGAAGACGCTGAATTCCTTGAGCTTGTCGCGCAGCTCGGCGGCTTGAGCGAGCCGCAGCGTGAAGCGCTGCTGGAAGCGTTGCGATCGAAGCGTCCTGCGCAGGAGGCGATCCGGCTGATCGAGGCTCGCTTCGATGGTCATCCGGTGTGCGGCCACTGCCGTTCGGAGGACGTGCGGCCCTGGGGTCGTGCGAGCGGGCTGAAGCGCTATCGCTGCAAGGCGTGCACGCGCACGTTCAACGCTCTGACGGGCACGCCGCTCGCGCAGCTGCACCGGCGCGATGCGTGGCTCGCCTACGGGCAGGCGCTCGTCGACGGTGTCAGCCTCAGAAAGGCGGCCAAGCGCTGCAGGATCGACTTGACCACCTCGTTCCGCTGGCGCCACCGCTTTCTCGAAGGCGCGCGGGACGACAAGCCAGCCCGGGTCGGCGGCATCGTCGAGGTCGACGAGACATTCTTCCTGCGCTCGCAGAAGGGATCACGGCGCATTGCCGGACGGGCGCCGAGAAACCGTGGCGGCAGCGCGAAAAAGCGCGGCCTCTCGGACGAGCAGGTTCCGGTTCTCATAGTGCGCGACCGTGCCAGTGCGACCAGCGACTGCGTTCTGCCCGATCTCAAAGGCGCAACGATCGCGGCGGTGCTTGGCCCCATCGTCGCGCCGGACTGCATTCTCGTCAGCGACGGCGCCGGCGGTGGCTCGTATCGCGCCTTCGCCGATGCCCACGACATTCTGCACGTTGGCCTCAGAGCGCGCGCAGGGGAACGCAAGTGGGGCAGCTATCACATCCAGAACGTCAACGCCTACGCCTCGCGACTCAAGGACTGGATGCGACGCTTCCGCGGCGTCGCGACCAAGTATCTGTCGAGCTATCTCGGCTGGCGACGTCTCATCGATCGCACCGGCGCTGCCTTCTCGGCTTGGAGCGCAGTCGCCGCCGCTCATGCTACATGAAGCGCGAACAGAGCCTTTGCTTTTGCTAAGCACAGGATTGGGCAAATGAAGCACTTAGCGCATGGCGTTGAGATGGACCTACTGCGCGGAATCGAGATTGCCTTCGATGCACACCGAATCCTCCCAGCGAGTTCACTTGACCGACATCAGGACTGCATGAGACCCCTTCCGAAGCCACTTGCAGCTATGGTAGCATGGAAACAAAATTACCGGTGCCGGGCAGAGGGAGCGCATGTCCTACCTACGCCCGCCTGGAAAAATTGACACCGGGTTTGGAGCAAGATGAATGAGCAGGTCATTCGTACTGAAGTTGGTTGGAGCATGCATAGCAGCTGCTTTCGCTTCTTTTTCCATCGTGCATATCGGACTTGAATCACGGCGTGTACGCCTGACACCAGCTCACGCAGGCTATTTCGCCTCCAATTTACTGACTTGCACAAAGGCGAACAGCCTGGGAAGTGATCCGCGAAATTGCTCCGAATCGGCCAAGCAACTCATTGCCGTGCTTTCCGAGGTGAGCCCTAGTCAATTTGAATTCTATAAACATGAGCGCTTTGATGTTTTTCGGACCGGACGTCATCTGACCCTCCACAAGAAATCATGCACCGACGCCGATATTGCCGTTGACAATTTCGTCGTCAATGCTTGGCCACTCGATCCAGGAGGAGAGGGAGTTGGGAAGGTAACTCCCTTTTCGAAACATGGTCATCGCGTCGGCAGCAGCTGTGTTATTGTAGTTGAAATCCCCTTCGATAATCCATCCAAATTCTACATTGGTCAGCTTGATGTTAATCGAAAATATGTGTGGATTGCAAGCTATCCTTAGTTGCAACATCCCGAGTCTCATCGGAAGGACCTATTTGCCTCGCGGAGGGGCAAAGGGCTTCGGTATTTTAGACGAGTGGTGAGGCGGTAGCGGTTGTTCGGAAAGGGTCTCCGCTTCGATTGATGGATCGCCTGCCGGGGGTTTGACCGCCAAGCGGATGGGCTCCTCGTATTTGATCGTGCGCCAGAACCGCTCGAATACACGTTGTCCCGTCACGCGCGCTTGCCGTCCATTCTGAAGCGGATGTCGCTCTTCGTCAGCACGCCGGTGAACGCGCTACCCGAATACTGAGAGCACGGTTCGTGCGAGAACTGCGCGGCTCTTTTGGTTTGGCCGACCCGAGGCATCCGCAAGGGTCAGGGAGCCCTACGTCGACGAGGCCGTAACTGGTGTTTTTCCGAACACACGCCCGCAGCCACGATCTCGGGACAGCAACAATTGTGGATGCCGCCGCTATGCGCCATCAATTCTCCTGATTACGCACCATAGTCAGCCAGCTTGAGGTGCCCTTAGGTGACGGGCTTAGCAAAGTGCGTAATCAGGTCAATTCTTATCTCTATGTCGCGCGCCATGGAAAATTTCCCCCTCGGCGTCGCGTGGAATTGCCCCGCTCCTCGGGTAGCTGAGGAGAGAATGGACGAGAGACGAATCGCGGAAGGCCCATCGTTGCCCGCTCCGGGTGATCGCGACCGGTGAATCCGGCGGATCGCGACCAGGGCTTCCGATGCATTGCAACCAGTGAATCCGATCGATCGCGACAATCTGATACGGCGGCGCGCGACCGGGTGTGGATGCTGGGGAGAAGCGTGAACGAACCTGTTGGGTGATCGCGGCTGGCGGTCCTGGGCTCGCTCCTTTTGGGGAGAGGAGCAGGTATGGCCGGAGAGAGGTTGCCCATGCGCAAGATCAAGGACGTGCCTGAAGGCCGGCGGCTTGTCGAAGCGGCAGATCGCGGCGAGCGTCGGCATCGGGCCGACGGCGGCCGGCGATTCTCTGCGGCGGGCCGAGGCGGCCGGGCTGGAATGGCCGCTGCCGGAGGAGATCGACGACGCGGCGCTGGAGGCGCGGCTGTATCCGCCGCCCGAGGCCATCGCGGCCGAGCAGCGTCCGCTTCCCGATTGGGCCGCGATCCACCGCGAGCTGAAACGGCCGGGCGTGACGCTGCAGCTCTCCGAAGCCGCGGCCCGCCGGGATTTCGGCTCGCGTCACGTGAAGAAAATGGACACGCCAAGACCTGCAGCGCTACAAGTGCCGGGCCGAATGCGGGCGCACGTTCACCGCGCTCACGGCACGCCGCTATCGGGCCTGCACAAGAGCAAGGTCTGGCTCGCATATGCCAAGGCGATGGTCGAGCACGCCAGCGTGCGCAGGGGCGGCCGGTATCTGCGGCATCGACAAGACGACGTCGTTCCGCTGGCGCACCGCTTACTCGACGAGCTGCGCCAGGACGTGCCGGCGCGGCTCGATGACATCGTCGAGGTCGACGAGACGTTCTTCCTCGAGAGCTTCAAGGGCAGGCGCAAGCTACGACTTTGGTGGATCCATGTGTGGTGGTGGACTATGACTATAGTGCCTCAATCTTCCGAGGGTAAGAGCTTGGAGGCGTTGACACAGAGGCAATTTGGTGACACCCGATTGCCAGTTCTGTACCGATCGGAGGTGTCGACCATGGCCGCCCTGCCAAAAAGGATTTTTGACCTATCGATCCTGGTTTTGTCAGCTCCCTGCACTTTGCCTACTCTTCTGGCTGTGGCTGTGTTGGTTTGGGTGAAGCTCGGTAGTCCCATACTATTTCGTCAGCAGCGCCCTGGCAGGAATGGCAAAACTTTCGAGCTCCTAAAATTCCGATCCATGACCGATGAAAAGGACCAAACCGGACAGCTTCTGCCTGATGCAGCTCGCCTTAATTCGTTCGGCCGTTGGCTACGATCGACTAGTTTGGATGAGTTACCCGAACTATTCAATATCGCTAGAGGTGAGATGAGCTTTGTTGGACCCCGCCCGCTGCTAGTTGAATACCTCCCGCTTTACAGCGCACGACAGGCACGAAGGCACGAAATTGAACCCGGCCTGACAGGGTGGGCTCAAATAAATGGGCGAAATACACTTTCTTGGGACGAGCGGCTCGAGTTAGACGTTTGGTACGTCGAAAATCGCAATCTGATGCTTGATTTTCGCATATTATGGCGAACACTTTTTAAGGTCCTGAAGCGATCGGATATTAGTCAAGTCGGGAGTGCAACAATGACACGTTTTGAGGGTAGTGGTTCCAACCGTGAAGGTAGCGAGCGAACTAATGCGCCGAGATAAAGTGAATCGGTTAATCATTCTTGGAGCCGGCGGGCACGGCCGAGTTGTGGGCGATTGCGCTCGGGCAATAGGTCGGTACAACGCGATAGCGTTTTGCGATCGTCAGTGGCCAAATTTCGTCAGCTGTATGTCTTGGCCGATTGTAGGATCCGATATTGCTGAAGTTGCCGAAATGGGTAACGAGGTATTTGTGGCTCTTGGCAACGCCCGCTTGCGGGTCGAAGCGCTGCAAACGCTTCAACGCAGCCCGTATCGCGTTGCTACTATCATACATCCACACGCCTATGTCAGCGCTGATTCCGTAGTGCGAGAGGGATCAATCGTCGTCGCTGGTGCGGTTGTAAATATTGGTTCAAAAGTGGGCCGGGGTGCAATCGTCAATACAGGAGCTACGCTGGATCACGATTGTGAAATAGGTGACGGTGTCCATCTCTGCCCTGGTGCTCACGTCGCGGGCAACGTCATAATCGGGCCCGAAAGCTGGATCGGCATCGGCTCTGCCGTGCGACAAGGCGTGCGGATCGGCGCCGGCGTAATTGTTGGAGCCGGGGCCGTTGTTGTTTCTGACGTGCCCGATGGGTTGACGGTCGTTGGTGTACCGGCTAAGCCACTTGCACCTAATGGTAGCATCTAGAGGTCTTCTATGCTCGGAACACCCTTCCCCCCATGGCCAAGCTACATGGAGGAAGAGGCCAACGCGGTTACGCGAGTGCTTCTCTCCAATCGCGTAAACTATTGGACGGGCGAGGAAGGTCGGCATTTTGAACGTGAATTTGCAATTTGGTCTGGCACGCAGCATGCCGTCGCTTTGGCAAATGGTACTGTTGCACTGGACCTAGCACTAAGAGTTCTTGACATCGGGCCTGGTGACGAGGTCGTCGTTACACCGCGCACATTCGTCGCATCTGCATCAACTATAATTCATGCTGGCGCCCGCCCCGTTTTCGCCGACGTCGATCCAGTTTCGCAAAATATTACGGCCAAAACAGTTTCTTCGGTTCTTAGCCCACGCACCAAGGCTATCGTCTGCGTTCACTTCGCGGGCTGGCCATGCGAAATGGATGAGATCAACGCTTTAGCTGCGGCTAAAGGACTTCAGGTAATCGAAGATTGCGCGCAGGCACATGGAGCACGGTATAAAGGGCGCTCCGTCGGCAGTCTATCGCGAGTAGCAGCATGGTCATTCTGTCAAGACAAAATTATCTCCACCGGCGGTGAGGGTGGCATGCTCACTACTAGCGACGAGGAACTCTGGAGACGAGCTTGGTCCTTCAAGGATCATGGAAAATCCTGGGAAGCCGTATATCAAAAAAATCACCCGCCCGGTTACCGTTGGTTGCATGACAACATAGGTACAAATTGGCGTCTTACAGAAATGCAGTCCGCGATAGGAAGAATTCAGCTTAATCGCATGCCGATGTGGCACGCCAAACGCGCGCGCAATGCAACGGCCATACTCGAAGAAGCATCGACTCTTCCCATTTTAGAGACACCACACATACCAGACCATATCGATCACGCGTGGTACAAAGCGTACCTCTTCATACGACCCGAGCAATTGGCCTCTAGCTGGAGCCGGGATCGGATTATGTACGAAATAAATCAGCGCGGGGTCCCTTGCTATACGGGAAGTTGTTCGGAAGTGTACCTGGAGAAGGCGTTCAGTAGCATGCGACCTGATATTCGGCTTCCCGTCGCGCGAAAGCTTGGCGAAACTAGCCTTATGTTCTTAGTCCATCCGACACTCTCGGCACGCGACATCTCAAGAACCTGTGACGCTATTCGATCTGTTTGCAATGCAGCCAGCCGCCGAAACTGAGTGTTACAAGCTCAGCGATTCCGCGCAATCTTAGGGCAATACGCTATGAGCGTCGCTCCCAGATCTACAATAGGGCAACGTCAGCCGACGAGAATGGAGGTCGCAGCTGGAGCGACACTTCCAATCGCCGTGTTGGTTGGCTTGGTTGCGCCGCGATCCTTCACTTATCTGTCGCTATTAATTAGCGCAACCGCTATAGCTGCTGCCATCAAGAGCGGCTCGTTGGATTCGGGGCGGCAAATCCCATGGCGCATGCCTTTGTTCTTCCTGTTTGCCTTTTGTCTGTTCTCCGCCGCCTCGGCTTTCTGGTCGCCATTCCCAGGCGCAACGATTCGAGCGGCCTTGCTGTTTGCTGCAATTTGCGGATTTTCCGCTGGGACGGTTATAGTCATATCTAATCCTCTCTTTCAGATCGACCGTCGGACGGGGGCCGCGCTAAGCTTTATCGTTGCCATCACTGGCTTGGCGTTAGTTGTGGATATTTATTCCATGTTTGAGATTCGGCGCTGGATTGTAAACGGCCTTCCGCTCCGGATGAATATACTCTCGCCCACGATGTATCGCCTCAATGGCAATGCGGTAACCAGCATTGATCCTTCAATAGTTAACCGCTCACTCGTCTCGCTGGCTATCTTCATTTGGCCGGCTCTGTACATGACTGCAATTGCGACCAACACGCGCTATTTTTCAGTAGGCTTATACTTAATTGTGCTGTTGGCATGCTTTCTCAGCGGCTCACAAACAGCGCAGCTTCAGATGGTGCTAAGCACAGTTGCTTTCCTAGCGAGCCTGGTCTCGGACCGTCATGCCAGACGATTGCTATTGGTCGCCTGGGTCAGCGCCTGTGCGCTAGTTGTTCCACTCATGACTGGATTGCATGGCTTGCGTCTGCACAAATCGAATCTAGTGACGGTCTATGGAGAAGGGTTTTCGCCAGCAGCAAGAATTGCTATCGGGCACCAGTATGCTACTCGCGTCATCGAAGCGCCATTTCTGGGACACGGAGCCGCTGTGTCGCGTGAATTGAAGAACTCTAGCACATCCGATCACAAAATGCCCGCACACCCGCACAATGCCTATTTGCAATTGTGGTTCGAGCTGGGGGCCGTTGGCATAGGTCTATTCATGGGCTTCGGCTTGAGTATGATAAATATGATAATTGCCCTTCCATCATCACTTCACCGGTTTGCTTACGCCCAATTCGCGAGTGCCGCGGTGCTTCTAGCGCCGAGCTATGGATTTTGGCAGCCATGGCAAACGGGCATGATTTGCCTTTCTGTCATCCTGATGGTGGCCGCGAGATGTATGCACAGGGCCTATTAAGAATGGCTCATATCGAGTGATCGAGGGTCTGCTCTAGGATCTGGTTGAGCGAGCGTCTCAATTTGCCTTGGATTAGGATGCCAAACCAAAGTATAAAACCAACTACAGCTCCCATTCCAAAACCAACCGATCTGGGCCAACCAACGCGTTGAACGAGTGGCTCCTCTGGGTCTGTCTTGGCATGCAACCATCGCGCGTTCAACTCAGTGACTGCCACCCCGACAGTTGCACGCGCCCTCTCATGAGCCTCTTTGATTATCGGATCGGCGGCTTCGGTAGGCGGGTCAGTTATGCGCTTCATGAGTTCTGAACTTAGGTCCGGCAGCGGTTCACCACTTTCGACCTTTGGAGCAAATTCGTCGGCTAATGCAGCGAGCGCCTCATGGTACGCTCGCTGAACGCTAAACTCGCGAAGCTGCGCTCCAATTTCAATCCGGCCGACTTCTAACCCGATGGCTTGCTGCATGGGCGACAACACTTTGGTGTCGGAAACCTGAAGCTGAACGCCACTTATAGCTTCCATGGCTTGGTCTTTGTAACGGGTGCGAACTTCGGTCACGGCATTGAGCCGACGTTCATTGTCGAGCAGCGCTGCTCGACCTCGCACTTCTCGCTCGGTCGCCCGTGCAATTTCTGATCGCCCCAAAGGGCCCCAAGCAAATAGGTGTTCGCGTAATCCGTTTAGGAATAGTATGTGGCGCAAATACTTCATTGCGTAAACTGCCAACCGGCGCGCTGACGATGGATCTGAAGAAGTGGCCACCACTAGTACGTCTAAAAACCTACCGTCTTTCTCACTTTTCGGGATAAATGCCTCGGGAACATCCCGCCAATCTTTCTTCTTGAACCTTGACACGGCATCGAAGGTCACGTAGCGGGAGCGATTCTGGAGATCGCTTTCCATCCTTAGATACTCATCTAGCGAGTTTGTGCCTGTCGCTCGACCAAACTTATTGAGCTCAGACGGACTAGCGATCAATCCTGCCACCGACCGAAAGGTGAACGGATCTATTGGCAGTGCGATTTCTGCCCTATGTGCAGTGGTGAATTGGGATAGTAAGCCTCCCAGCCCCCCCCCAACAATAAGGAGTCCAGCAAGCCAGTTCAGTCGGAGAAGGCGAGTCATTACCGCTCCTTTGCTCATAATTGCCAGCTGATCTGCGTCGTGACGGTTGCTGGTATGCCTGTTTCTACTTCGACTACCGGGAGTAACGTCTTCAAAAGATAGGCGCGCGATTCCCAACTTGTTACTAGGTTTACCCGTTCAATCTTCTGATCGCTTGATATGCGGATTTTGAAGTGATTTGAATGGACGCATGTCCCTTGGATGCTCCAATCGCCAGGCTTCAACCGGAAGCGAATTACTGCACGCTGCTCCGGCCCAGCTAGGGTGTCTATACAGGTGAGGCAGGCTTGATCCAGCTGAACCGATCGGTGATGATAGGCTCGTTCCCTGTCCACGTACGCCGCTGCAGCACTTACGCTTCTTCCATCGAACGAAACAGTGCGCACGTCGCGCGACCGCAACCATGAGCCGTATAGAAATCGGCCAAGACGCGGCATCTGTTCACGGCCACCGATTTGAGCCGTGTTATGGAAGGCCGTTCCACCAAAATCCCGTCCGTCGGGCACGCTCTCAAAGTAGCTGTAAGTTCCAGCGTCTCGCAGCAGGTTCTCGCCATTGATCCAGAGGTCGAGATGGAGCGCATCAGCTTGACTTGGCCGGAAACGGAAGCGCGGGTAACGCAGATATGCCACGGCTGCTCCGTTCCGAAGCACATGTAGCCCGCCGTCATCGAAACTGGCGCTCTGCGGCACCGGAAGCTGTTCAACTGGGTCGGACACCCCTAGCCAACGTGTCGGCTGATCCCAAAGTCCCGGTTCGGATATTGCACTCTTATGGTGAAAAAGACTCGCCGCAAGTTGAAGTGACGGTCGAAAGTCACGGGCAGTTGTCTCTGTCACAGGCAACAATCTCGCACCATCATTTGCTCCCAGGTTGGGGGCATCACCGGTAACGGGATCGGTCAATTGTTGCAACCACAATGTCGCGGCGCGGAGACGCTCTACCAGAGCGTCCGAGAAGCGCGGCAGCTTCAAGTGTCGTCTCCAGGCTTCGACAAGGCCATAAGTGTCCAGCATAAGGCAGTGGTAGATAAGTGAGTATTGACTAAATGTACCGTCGGGTTCAATCAGTGTTGCCGCTCGGTCCTCAAGCCATTTTCTTCCACGGTTCATCAGGCTCATGCCGGCAACGTCGCCGCAAGCTGCTAGCCAACTCCCCCCAATGAACAGGGCGGCTGCCTCAGATGTGCCGTGGTTGTTCTGCTGCCCTATGGCATAGCCAACCGTCGGTGCAATGCGCGCTAGATGCAGGCGAATTAAAGCTTGTAGACCTGTTGTAGGGCTGTGCGTTTCGCCGAGAACCATGGCGGCAAGAGCCATGTGCATTACACGGATTGAGGCCTCTTGTCCGCACTTCCAATTTGCGCCGAAGTAGGGCGGATTAGACTGCAACCAGTCCTGCAGCCAATCGTTCAGTCGAACCAGCTCCGCTGAATTCCCCAGACTCGCTCGCTGCGCCATCGCAATCAGCCAGTCAAAGCGAGAGGCTTCCCACACGGCCTTGATGTCGCCCACCGACGCATCGAAATCTGCAATGCGTGACCAATGGCTGGTTTTATCAGCGCAAGCTCCCGGCAAGAACGGATTGACGTGCCAATCGGGCTTGCGCCCGGGCCCGAGTGGAAATTGGTGAGCCGAGAACAGAACCGCGGAATGGTCCCATAGAGATGTTGCCACAACGCCCCGTCGGATGGGAGCGTGGTTGCGATAGAAGGGCCCACTGGGCACCTTAGCATGTACTTTCAGTACGGAATGTATGCCGAGCCGCAAGCCGACGCGATAGGCTCCGACACGGGCCAGATTAGACGGTCCTAAAGCAAACAACGTGCTCAGTTCCATTTTTTCAGCATTCCGGCCCGAGGATCTGTGTCATAGTTTGCAGTTGTTGCCCACAGCCAATGCTGAATTGCCGTGTTGCTGGCCAGACATGAGCAAACGGATTACGTTGTCGCGGCTTTGGGGAGAGAAAGCGTCTGCCCACGGATGAGTTGGGCCGCTTCTATCGTCACACGCGCGACCTCAAACAATTCGTCGATGGGAATCGGCGGTGGGCCTCCCTCTTCCACAGCCCTCAAGAACGCCGCCGCACACTCCAGTTGGCCTTTGTTCTGGCGCCAGAGGGAGGTAGTCTTAACTCCCGGCCAGTTGTAGCTTCGAAGCTTGGTGAAGTTCTCGAGTTGCAATGTGCGTCCAGCCGCGAACACTTCGATCCGCTCCTTCGGGAAGGCAGGACCACCATTGGCTAGATAATGAATCGTCCCAAGCGATCCGTCGGCGAAGCCCAAAATTATTGCTGCCTTGTCTTCACTGATCCGCACGGCGGGACTATCGCCCATCCGGCGCGCTTGTACCGACACGATAGGGGAGCCCACGAGATACCGCATCAGGTCGATGTGGTGGCATGCTTCACCGATGATCCGTCCACCTCCGGTCTCTGCATCCTGCGTCCAGTGGCTTTTCGGAATCTCACCGGAGTTCATTATCATGACGACGACCTTGGGCTCCGTCACCCGGTCGATATGTCGTTTCATGGACTGTACAAGGGGAGAAAAACGCCGATTGAAGCCCACCATCAGCACGCGACCGCCATTCAAATGTGCAGCTTCGATCCTACTCAGCTCTTCAAGGTTGAGTGCTAGGGGCTTTTCAACGAAGACGTGCTTGCAAGCAGTCAGTGCATCAATTGTTAGTTTAGCATGGGAATCGTGGCGCGTCGCAATGACAACGGTGTTGATCTGCGGATTGCCTATTAGGCTGGCGGTATCTGATGTCGCCTCTGAGAAGCCGTTTCGGCGGCCATGGACAACGCCGCTGGTGCCTCCAGCTGAAGCAATAGCGTGCATTCGGGCGCCAGCAGCCCTGAATGCGGGCAGCAGCATACGTGAAGCGTAGTTTCCTGCCCCGACGACGCCGAGAACGGCCTTGCCAGCGGCTGCAGGAGCGCCCCCGGACGATAGACCGATCGTCAGGGCGTGACGCGGTTCGATTGGATAATCATAGACTAGGATGATGCCTAGCGCCGTCCTGTCTGTGCTCAGCGTTTTGTAGGCGTTCGGAGCCTCGGTGAAGGCTATCCGATGGGTTATTAGGTCTGCGACGTCAAGGCGTCCGACAGCCATAAGGTCGAGAACGGCGGAGAAATTTCTCTGCTCGGTCCAGCGGACGAATCCAATTGGATAATCTTGGCCCTTGTCTTCGTAAGCGGGGTCGTAGCGTCCTGGCCCATACGAGCACGAAACCTGGAAGGACAGCTCCTTCTCATAGAAGTCCGATCGATTGAGCTCAAGCCCCGTCACCCCAACGAGGATGATCCGCCCGCGCCTGCGCGACATGCGGGCAGCTTGTGTGACGGGATCACTGGATTTGGTTGAAGCTGTGATGATGACACCGTCAACGCCCAGCCCCCTGCTGAAAGCTAAGCCGGCTACTACCGGATCCTCACCCACTGCGGGATTACACGCGACCGCGCCAGCCTTGCGGGCAAGCGCGAGCTTTTCAGCGTCAAAATCGACGGCCAGAACCCGGCATCCTTGCGCTAGAAGCAATTTCACGGTGAGCAGACCAATGAGCCCGGCTCCGATTACGACGAAGGCCTCGCCGATCGTCGGCTGCGCCAGCCGGATACCTTGCAGCCCAATGCTCGCCATGACCGTGAAGGCCGCCGATTCGTCCGACACACCAGGAGGGATCTTTGCGCAGAGATTCCTCGAAACACACACGACGTCTGCATGGGGACCATTCGAGACTACACGATCGCCGGCGCTGAACGCTGGATCAGCGCTTTCGCGCACCACACCAACGTTACTGTAGCCAAGTGGGATCGGCTGCGCCAACTTGGAGCGAACTGCATCGAGCGTCGTCAGCACGCCGTCTACCTTCGCTTTCTCGATGACTTGGCGCACCTTCTCCGGTTGCTGCATGGCCTTGGAAATGAAACTTGATTTACCGAAGTCGATCAGCATGCGCTCGGTGCCAATCGAGACCAGCGAGGCCGTCGTATCAATGAGCAGCGAGCCTGTGCGCAACTTAGGGGCAGGGGCATCAACGATCTCGGTCGTTCCGGAAGACAAGTCCTGTAAGATCTGTTTCATGGCTCAGTCGCTCAAATGCCCAATTGGTTGGGAAGACCGAGCAAATGATCTTGAGCCCACTTCGACGCCACGGTGTGACCGAGTGCCGCACGAACCGCTAACCGCTCGATCCTTCCCCTCGTGAAGATTACCCACCGATATTGCAAGTTTGCCTGCGACCAACCTTATAGACTCTCCTGTCGTTGCGGCACAACCAAGCCGCCCTCGGTTGGAGATGCTGCCTACGGACAGATGATCAGTGCAAGCGTACAACAACAATGCATCGTCGACTACCCGGCATTCGCCGTCAGGACAAAAAACCGGGCCCAGTAGGAGGCGCGCTCGAATACGATTGCGCGCCATGGCCACCCCTTTGCAGATGCATGCATTTCGAGCGCGGAACCGGGTCATCCGAAAGGTTTAGCGAAATTTGGTCTCATCTTGGTGTCAGCACCGGCCGATACGACCCAGTCGACCCAACGGTCGGCGAGCGCGAGTCGATCGAACTCCGCGCGAGCGAGATGGGCAGCATTCTCGCCCTTCCTATCGAGCGCGACCTTGTTTGCCGCTGCGGCTTCCAACGCTGACGCGAACGCCGCCGCATCGTCGGGCGGCACGGCGAAACCACAGTCGTACCGAGTGATCAGCTCGGCCAGCCAACCTGGATAGTTGTTCAGGACCGGAATGCCAGCCGCGATGTAGTCGAAGAACTTGTTGGGCGACGTGCCAAAGTAGAATGCCGGCACGTTGGCGAGACACTGCATGCCGAGGTCGGCTGCGGCCATGAGGCCGGCAAGTCGCCTCTTCTCCACCGGCGTGTGGAATACGACGTTGTCCAGTCCTTCTCTGGCGGCGCGCACCATCAGGCCCTGCTTCAGCTTGCCGTCGCCGACAAGAACGAGCTTGATGTCGTCGCGGCGGCGCGCCTTCAGGACAGCCGCGGCGTCGAGGATCGCGTCGAGGCCATTGGCCTGTCCGTGCGTCCCAGTGTACACTGCCATCAGATCGCTCGGCCGGACTCCGTCCGGACGCCACGGCACGGCGCCGACATCTTCTCCGGCACCGAAGATGCCGATATCGCAACCGTTCGGAACAAGTGCGATCCGCTCACTCGGCACACCCCGACGCACGATGCCTTCCGCGATGCCAGGCGAGAGAGCGACGCAGCGATCTGCCGACCGATACGAGGCCCATTCGAGAGCCGACATCATTCCGAGGACAGCCGGATTGCGGATGACGCCCATTGCGCGAGGCAGTTCCGGCCACAGATCGCGAACCTCGAAAACGAACGGCTTGCCCCGCAGCCATCGTGCGGCAATGCCCGGAACCCCGGCCGTCAGGGGCGTCGTGGTCGCGAACAGCACGTCGTAGCGCTCGGTAAAGGCCAAGCGAATGCTGCCGAGCGCAAACTTGAGGAACGTCAGGCTCCGCTTCAAAAAGCCATCCTTGTTCGTATAGGAGAGATCGAACTCGAACACCCGGATGCCGTCAACCATGCCCACGCGGCACCCGCGCTCGAACGGCCCCTCGAGGCCGGTCTTGCCGACACCATAGCTACCGCACACCATCGTGACCCGATGACCGTGATGCACTAGCCGGCGCGCCATCTCGTACGACCGTATCCCGGCGGCGCCTTTGGGCGTGGAAAAGTGCTGATGGAAATAGAGCACATCCATGTGCAGTGTGGTCCCCCATATTTGCCTCGACATGGCATGCCGCACGCGCGGGAGCCATCGCCACGCCGGCCCGCCGAGGAGCCATCGACTACCGCGACGACAGCTCCGTTAAGGTCGTGCGTAGCTTATCAGTACCGCCCGGTAGTTTCCCTTAAAGACAAACATGCTGCCGGCTGCCGCGCCGACCGTCCCCACGGCGGCGACCAATTCGCCCATGTCCTTCGTGCTGCCCGCCCCACCGACGAACGCCAATGGCGTCGTCACGGTCGCTCGAACGGACTTTGCGAGTTTCAGGTCATAGCCCTGCATCATCCCGTCGCGATCGATGCTGTTAATCACGATCTCCCCAGCCCCGAGCTTCTCGGCCTCCGACACCAAGTCGAGAAGCTTGCCATTCCACTTCTTCCTCCCGTTGTGGGAGTAGACATGGAAGCCGCCGAGCAGGCCTTCCTTCCGAACGTCGAAGGTTACAACGACGCTCTGCCGGCCGACTCGATCGGCCATCTCGCGAATCAAGGCCGGGCGCGCCAGCGCCGCCGCGCTAACGGAAACCTTTTCGAAGCCCAGGGCGATGATCTCGGCCGCCTGACTGGCATCCGTGATGCCACCACCGTAGCATAGCGGCATTCGGCTCTCGACCGCGATCTTACGCAGCTGGTCGTAATCCGGCGCGTATCCCTTCACTGTGGCATCGATGTCGAGAAGGGTCAGCTCGTCGACTTCCTTCTCGTTGAAGATCTTCACTGCGTTTATGGGATCGCCGACGTACTTGTCGTCCTTGAATTGCCGCGTCTTAACAAGACCCTTGTCCCGCATCAGCAACACCGGGATGATGCGTGATCGCAGCATCAGACGAGCTCCGCGTAGTTGAGCAGAAAGCGCATGCCATTCGAGTGGCTCTTTTCGGGATGGAACTGCGCCCCAAAGATGTTTCCGTTCTCGACAGCGCAGGGCAGGTCGACACCATAACTGACGTAGGCCGACACGTCCCCCCCCGCCGCAGCATCGAAATAGTAACTGTGCAGGAAGTAGAATCCCCGTTCGACATCGATTCCGTTGAACAGCGTCGCCTTGTTGGCCAGCCGAACCGAGTTCCACCCCATGTGCGGCAGGAGAGGAGGTCGCTCCAAGCCGCTGGTGTCGATCTTGCGAACGCGGCCCTGGATCCAACCCAGGCCGGGATGCTGCCCCTCGTCGCTCGCCTCGGCCAGTAGCTGCATTCCGACGCAAATGCCGAGAACGCGCTTGCCCTTGCCGAGCACATTATCGTTCAGCACATCGAGCACGCCCGACTTCGTCAGGGTTTCCATAGTCGGATCGAAGGCGCCGACGCCGGGAAGAAGATAGCGGCTGGCACCGGCCAGCTCGGCCGGATCGCCGGAAACGAAATGCGGCACCTTTCGCTGCTTGAAGATATTGGTCAGCGCAGCGATGTTTCCCGACCCGTAGTCGATGATGCCGAGCATCGATTTCTCAACCTATCTTTTGATCGCGCGCTCTACACCGACGGCGCGCAGCACCTTGGCGCCCACATTGAACAACCAAAGGCGGTTCTTGTAGTCACGGTATGATTTGAGTGGCATGCAGTGATAGCCACGCAGTTCTTCGACCGAAATACCGAGCTTGGTCGCGATGTACTCGAATTCCTCGTCGATCGAGGTGGCATCGTAAGCCGGCTTCTCCAGCTTCCCGAGCGCCTCCAGCCGAGTCATCTGCCCAGTCAGGATGAGCGAAGAGTATTGCACGCGCCTGGTATCGTAACCGAAACGGGTCGGCAACCAGTACCCTTCATAAAACTTCGTGAAGCGGCTCTCAAAATGCTTCTGCGGGTAGGCCTTCCAGCCGTAGACCGTCGACAGCGTGTCGATGGCAATCTGCTTGGTATAGGGCAGCATGTTGAGCGGCTTGACGACCTTGATGCCCTTGAGATACTGCAGATACGCCTTATGGAAGAGGATCGAGCTGAACGGATATTGCTTGAGAGGCCGGGTACAGAAACGCGCGCGGATATCGTTGATTTGCGCCATGTCGGTACCATAGTAAAGCCACTCGAGCGGATTGCGCACGCACTCGGTGGAGTAGTTTCCGCCGTTCATGATGTACTTGATGTCGTGCTTGTTTGCAAAGTGGTAGAGCGTGGCGACGAAGGCGTGGTCCTGAGGTATGTCGAGGTTCGGTACGCCCGACTTGAAATACGCAAGCTGGAAGTCGCGCATATCCTCCCAGTTGATGACCTCGGTGTAGAGATCCAGCCCAAGCTTTTCGACAAGCATTTGAATATTGTTTACGGCGATGTCCGTGTTCCACCCGCCGTCGACATGAAACACCAGGGGCCTCAGGCCGAACTCGGTCACGATCAGGTGCAGCATGTAGGAGCTGTCGAGTCCGCCGCTCAGGCCGAGGATGCAATCAAATTCCTTGCCCTTGCCGCTCGCCTTGATGTCGTCAACGATGCGAGCGAGCGTCTGGCGCCCCCGTTCGTCGGTGTGCCAGTTGGGCAACACGTCCCGATTGAAGCTCGCGCAATGGTCGCACACGCCGTCCGCCTCGAAGGTGATGGCCGAGTCGCTCGTGTCCATCACGCAGTTTGAGCAGATCTGATAAACCCTTGTATTCATTGCTACGTTAAGCGATGCCAAGTTCATGAGGTCGAAGGCTCCCGACGCAGTATCCGGCCGGCCAAGCTCGCATAGTCGAGCATGCGAGAGGCCACTGCGAACGAACGATCCTGCATAGCTTTTAGGTTAGCCTGCGGCAGCGCAGCAAGTATAGCCTCCAAAGGCTTCTCCTTGTTAATGAGCCAGCCGTTCCCGTCAACGTAGACCTTGTGCGACGGAACGTCGTCGATGATCACCGCGCAGCGGCAACACAGGCTGTGCTGCATGGTCACCGACTGGGTTCCCGGCTGAAGGTAGACGTCAGCGGCACAGAGGATGTCAGTCATCTGCTCGGCGCTTCGCCAGCCCAGAAACTCGACCCCAAGCATCGCCCCGATCAACTGCATCGCCTCGATCCGGATGTCGTCGTTGAGGACGCCGGCGATCTTCAACCGGGCATTGCCCGGCGCCGACGTCCGGAAGGCGTGCAGCGCCTCGATCAGCTTCTTGCGCCGTGTCTGCTTACCGGATTGAACGATCAAGATCTCGTCGTCTCGGACGCCGAGCCGGGCGCGCTCGCGGACACGGCGTGTCACATACTCCGCGTCCGGCACGAGCCGTCCGCCGAGCGGGTAGAACTCGAGTTTGTCCCTCGGCACACCATAGGTCTCTGCCACGAAGTCCATCGTTTCAAGCGACACGCACAAGATCTTGAGCGCGCGGGGCCAGGCACGGGCGAGACAGTAACGATAGTATAGCTTGTGCAGAATCTCACGAGAGACCCACGTCCGCGCACTGTTGTGCCAATCCTCATGACTATCTATGTAGAACAGCACGTTTGGATTCTCGCGAGCATAGCGCGCCGCCGTCGCCACCTCCCAGCCGCAGCACCCGTGAAAAAGAATGGCATCCGGCCTGAAGCTGTTGAGTAGGTCATGGACGCCCGAATGGACTCGGAGCTTGCGCGCGAGTTGGGCCGGCCAAAGCCGGTACGGAAGTCTGATGACGCGCGCGCCATCGGTACCGGTATAGTCTCCAGGGTCTCGATACGTCAGCTCACCGGTTGGTTCGACGCACTCAGTCGAAGCGATCGCCAAAACGTCGTGGCCGTCGGCGACATGCTGCCGGACTAACTCGTTCTCCTGATAGCTGCGCCCGTCGTTGTAAAAGCACGACAGGCACAGATGAGCGATCTTCATAGCAGCCCCTTCAACTTGAGGAATGCCTGGGGATCCTTAAACAAGGCCGCCGCCTCCCTCAGCTCCTCGTCGCTGTAGTTCCACCATTCCGATTTCAGCAGGCCCCTAACTATAGGCTCCGGAAAGCGCTCCTTGATCCTTACGGCGGGACTTCCTCCGACGACGCAATAGGGCGGCACATCGCGGGTCACAACCGCTCCCATGCCGACGACGGCACCATGCCCGACGGTGATCCCCGCGCGCAGGCGCGCTCCGTATCCAATCCAGACATCGTTACCGATGGTCGTGCGCGGCATGTTGTAGTAGTGGTGATGGGAGAACTTCGTCTTGACGCTGTCCCGATGCGAAAGGAACACAGGACTGGTGGACACGAACTCCATCGGATGAGTAGATCCGCCGATGTAGACATTGTCGGCAATGGAACAGAAAGACCCAACATCCGAATTCAGGATAACGCAGTCGTATCCGCAGAAGGAGTGCCGGCCCATTCGAGTTCCAATGACTTGGCTGCCACCCTCCACAGCCGAGGTGGGATGAATCTCGCTACCATGCACGGCGCTCAGCTTGAGCTTCTTCTGAAGCCGTGCCGCAAAATAGCCCATTGAGCCTAAGCCTAAGCCGATACGTGCCATCTCTCCTCCAATCTCTCGCACACACCGCCCTGCACGAACGGCCCGGCTTACGACATTTCTTCCGCTGGCGTTTTGCGCTGACGCCGATTTCACCTTGAATCGCTCGCGCCGGTTGTCGAGCCCTGAACACCTGCTGGAGAATTCCCGAGACTGCCCCCATGTGCGAAACGGGCGCAGGCAAACATATAGATCCCGTACATCGCCGCATACGAGAGCGCAAATACCTGCAATGTGGTCTGAACGTCGTTGAAGGCGCACAGTGTTGCCGCGACCACGACGAGGAGCGCGGACTGCCAGTAGAGGTCAAAGTCCTCCCGCTCCACGATGTAGACGAGATATGTCAGTGGCGAAGCGACAATGGCGACGCCGAACATCGGCAGCAGCCAGCGCGCCATCTGCCCTGCCGTGCGCCACGGCTCGCCGAACACCAGCACGAACAACGTCTCGCTGAGCGGCTGCATGACGAGCCCGAAGACGGTAGCGATGGCCGCGAGGGCTGCAAACGAACTCCAGAACTCGCGTGCGCACTCTCCCTTCTCGCGATAGGACACCGACGCGAAGCGCTTGAATACGTCACGCACCGCGATACCCACCAAAGACAGCGGTACCCCGAGCACCCGCTGCGCCAACGCCAGATGGCCCGCGGCAGCGGATCCGAACCGCCAATTGACAGCGAGTTGCGGCAGATTTCCCGCCAGTGTTCCGATCGCGAGAGCCGGAAGCACGTATATGAAGCACCGCGCCCGTTCCGACCAGAATGCCGCGATCTCGCGCAGCACCACCCACCTCAGCGACGACCGGGGAAACACCGTAAGCCAGGCCCCCAACGACACGAGCAGGCCCAGGGTATGGCCCAGGACGAGCATGTTCGATGTCCGACCTGCCGCGCTCAGAGCCAACGGGAACAGCATTATGAGGCTCGACTGTACGATGCGCAGTATGGTCAGCGGACGAAACAGCCCCCCGGCAGCAGCCCAGGACTGGAGCACAATATTGGCTGCCAGTGCAAATACCGCGATGCCGATGGACGCCGCGATCAACAAACGGTTACCGGGTAAGAAGCTTGGAACCTGACTGAGCCCGATCCCACAGGCGACCGAAACAAGCCCGGAGCCCAGGACGGCCGTCCAGAGCACTTTGGCGGCGGCCTCGTCGCGAGCCCCACCGTCACCGTCGCGAACGAGCGACGTCTCCAGCGCGCCGGTGCAAAGCACGCTGCCGATTGTGACGACGGACAGCCATGACGCATATGTGCCGAATTCGGCCGGCTGGTAGAGCCATGTGAGGACCAGGAAGCCTACAATGCCGATCAACTGACCCAGAATAACGCCGCCGGATACCTCGATCAGCTTTATCCAATAGTCCCGGCTCGACATCCTTCTTTCCTCGCCTTATCCGCTGGCCGGAACGGTCCGTTGTTCAACTGTAACCCTTCACCTTCTTGCCCAGGATGCGCTGAACGCGCGATTGGACTAACTTCAACTTGCCGTATTGGCGATCCCAGTTCGGGAACTCGTGATAATAGCGTTTCCGCGCGGCGATCAAGGCTTCGAGTTCGTCGACCGTGAGGCCGAGTTTCCGTGCTACATACTCCCGGTCCTCGTGCAACTCCTCCGGGTCGTAGAGCGGTTCCTCGAGCCGGCGCAAAGCATCGTCGCGGCTTATCTGGCCGCTCAGGATCATGCTCGCCAGATGCGGGCGGCGCTTATCATAACCGAACCGCTTCGGCAGATAGTAGTTCTGGAAAAATTTCGTGAACACCGATTCGCCGTGCTTTCGACCGTACTCCTTGTAGCCGATCGTCGCTTTCAGGAATAGCAGAGCTGCTGCTTTGTTGTACGGCATAAAATTCAACGGACGGACCACCTCCATTCCAATAATCATCGGGTAGTAAATGTAGTACTCAAAGAAGCTGATGGTCTTGTAGTCCTTCAGGGGAACCGTTCCGAACTGCCTGTGAATGGCCTTCAGATTAATCGCGTCCATTGCGGCATGATGCCAGCTGACCGGGAATACGCTTTCAGTGGCGATGTTGCCGCCGTTGAGCACAAACTTGATTTTCTCCTTAGTCGCGAAGCGATATAGGGTCGCAAAGAACCCATGATCCTGCACGACATCCAGGTTCGCCACTCCGGACTTGAGGTAGGCGACCTGAAGATCGCGCACCTCGTTCCAGTTCAGAACGTGAGTGTAGAGTTCGAAGCCGCAATGGCCGATGATGCGCTCGATGTTATAGACGGCGAGTTCGCTATTCCAGCCGGCATCGACATGGACGACGAGGGGTCGCAATCCCAGCTCCTTGACCTTGAGCGCGAGGTACGAGCTGTCGACGCCACCGCTCAGCCCCATGATGCAGTCGAACGGCTTGCCGCGACCGGCAGCTTTCATCTGCGCAACCTTGGCGGCGAGTAGTTCGGTGCCGCGCTCATTGGGATACCAGTTCAAGCTGATCTCGTTGTCGAACCTGTGACAGTGCGAGCAGACGCCCTCAGCGTCGAAAACGATCTCAGGATCCGTGGTATCCAAGACACATCGGGAGCAAATCTGGTAATTCGTTGCCACGAGGCTCTCACAATCCTGACTGCGCATGCACCTTACGAACCACGAATGCACCGCATCTTACAGCCACGCCCTGCACTGACCAATCTGGCGGGCATGGTCGAACATGGCCGAATGTCGCATCCGTGCACTACCGATCGCCATTACCCGAAGGGCGGTCCGCTCGCAAGCGTTCCGACGCCGATCAACAGCTCAGCCCTTGGTCAGCTCCCCGACGCGGCCAGATTTGCGGCGGGTGCACCATGGATCCATAGCAAGATTAGGCCGAGCGCAACGCCGTGCGACAGTATAGCCGTGAACAGATCGCTGTCGGCCCATACCGTCCGCATTGGCTCGAGCAGCATCGCAGCGGCCAAAAAAACGGGCACCCCGCGCGCTACCATCCCGTTCGCCAGCCACACGATCCCACCGATGATCGACGAATAGAGCAGCACCCCCGACAAGCCCAACTGGGCATAGCCCGCGCCAACCATCCCGACATTGAAGCCGAACTCGCCCCCCGAAAAAACCAAAACGCTCATCAGCGCAGGGAGATTCTGGCCGGTGTACGAGTTGCGAACGTAACTCCTAAGAAGGTTGTCTGCGAAATATACATGGGGATTGACGTCAAAATAGGCGATCCAGTCGAAGGTGACCGAAGCGGCGACAAAGAAGGCCCTCCGAATCAAGATGGCCAGCAATAGGTCGAGATCCATCAACGAATTACACAATAAGAGCGCAAGAAGCGCCAGACTTATCATACCGTAGATGTGCGAGATTTGCAGCGACCGCCCGTAAAGTACGTACACAAAGAGCAATAGCACGGGCACAAAGAGGTGAGTACGATGCTGCGTGACTGCGAAGAAATAGAATTGGAGCAACACGCAGGCGACGACGAGCCACCGCTTCCGATAAATCAGACCGATCGCGATAAGGAATGGATTGAAGACCTTCTGAGCCCACAGGTTTTGGTAGGCCATGATGCCTTGGTCGAGCACGGCCGAAAGGTCCTCGCGGTGGAGATAGATATCCTCGATGTTGAGGTTGGCGCTGCCAGATGCCCCACTGACGATGCTCCAGGCAACGAATATCCCCACCATCGCGGCGCTCAAGGCGCTCGCAAGCCGAACGCCAGTTCGCGCATCCGGTAACGGCAATGTCACGATCGGCGCGGCAATCCAAATGCGCGTCACGACGATCGCAAGAGCGACCATCAACACCGAAAAAAGGCTCTTCTCGTCGTTCATTCCAGCCATTGAGGCCATCGGAACGTAAAGGAACGCGAGGGCCGCCATGTAGAAAATGCCGCTCAGGTTGGCCTTGTCATGCGGCACGATCGCGGCAATCGGAAGAACGAGCAAATATGAGGTTAACCAGCGCGCCCAATTAAAGTTCAGGGGCATTGGGGTCACAGGATCATCGAGAAAGCTCACCGATAAATAAAAGAAATAGCAAAGATCAAGGACGCCTCGGAAAACGAAAACCGAAACAAGGAAACGCATCGTCTCTGAGCGACGAGTAGGTCGCTCTCCTGTCGATTTATCAGTTTCAGCAGTTCTAGGCACCGCCTCATTCATGCTAACACCCCGCTGTACGAACCGGAGCTCGAGAGCGCCGCCCCAGACGCCATCATCATGCCTCGTGTCTGGCGGTCAATCGCGGCCACACACCACGCGTGTCGACGTAAATTCCGGCCGGGGGCGGCAGCGACTTGAAAGACTTGTGGTCGACGAGCAAGACCTGAACGTCGGCAACGCGGGCTTCGCCCGCCGTGGTCAGCTCTGCCTTGCCCAAACCGGGAGGCAGCGTCTCGATGTTTGGCTCAACCACCAGCAGCCTTCCGGTATGTCGCTCGGCCAGCGCGCGCACGATTCCAAGCGCCGGGCTCTCGCGCAGGTCATCGATGTCGGGCTTGAAGGCCAATCCGTAGCATGCCACTGCCACCTCGCTAGCCGACCTGCTCGGGTTGGCCATAAGATGGGCGCCGATGGCCGCCTCAATCTTTTCCAGAACCCATTGCGGCTTGCCCTCGTTCACCTCGCGGGCGGTGCGGATCAGCTTCGCTTGCGCACGGGCTGAGGAGACGATGAACCAAGGATCGACGGCGATGCAGTGGCCACCGACGCCCGGCCCAGGCTGTAGTACATTGACGCGGGGATGACGGTTGGCGAGCCTGATCAGCTCCCAAACGTCGATATTCAGTTGATCGCAGATCAGAGACAGCTCGTTAGCGAAGGCGATATTGACGTCGCGGAAGCTGTTCTCGGTCAGCTTCGCCAGTTCGGCAACTCGGGGGCTCGATGCCACAGCGCAATCACCGTTCACGAACGTCGCATAAAGTTCGGCCGCGACAATGGAGCACCGCGGCGTCATGCCACCGATGACGCGGTCATTGGTGATGAGTTCCTGCATCACCTTGCCGGGCAGCACCCGCTCGGGGCAGTGGGCGATGCGGATTTCCGAGTTCTCTCCGTGAGTATGTGGGAACGTCAAGTCCCGGCGCGCAGCCGCGAGCCAGGCGGCCATCGCCTCGGTCGCACCAACGGGTGAAGTCGATTCAAGAATGATCAGATTTCCGGGCACGAGCATCGGCGCGATGGCATGGGTCGCGCTCTCGATGTAGCTGAGATCGGGCTCGTGATCATCTTTGAACGGAGTCGGCACGGCGATGAGGAAGGCATCGGCCGGCTCAGGCTTGGTAGTCGCCCGGAGGTATCCCTGGCTGACCGCCGCGCGAACCACGATGTCGAGATCCGGCTCGACGATGTGCACCTCGCCCCGGTTGATCGCATCGACGGCGCGCTGACTGATGTCAACTCCGATGACGCGGATCTTGCGCGAGGCGAACATTGCGGCGGTCGGCAGACCGATGTACCCAAGCCCGATGACGGAAATTGTTTCGAATGCCTTCTTTTTCATGTCGGATTCCGTTCTTGGTTGCTCCGCAAAAAGCTGACAATCGCCTCCACAATGCATTTCGCCGCTTGACCATCTCCATAGGGATTATGCGAACAGCTCATTTTTTTATAGGCTAGTTGGTCATCTAGAAGCCTGCAGGTTTCGGCTACGATCGTAGCTGCATCAGTTCCGACCAATCGAACAGTTCCCGCCTCAACAGCCTCAGGGCGCTCGGTCGTATCACGCATAACCAAGACCGGCTTCCCCAACGAAGGTGCCTCCTCCTGGACACCCCCAGAGTCGGTCAATACTACTTCGGCCCGCGACATAAGGCGCACAAATGGCAAGTACTCTTGCGGTGACAACAACGTAACATTCTGCAGTCTGCCCAGGCGCTCCTCTACGGGGCGCTTGACGTTCGGATTAAGATGCACCGGATAAACAACTTGTACATCGTCCCGCAGCGCGATCTGGGAGAGCGCATCGCAAATCCTCATGAACCCACAGCCGAAGCTTTCGCGCCTATGACCCGTCACGAGAATTATTCTCTTCCCCGCAGGCAACTTGAGTTCATCATCCAGATGGGCGACGAGGGACGGGTTCGCAGCGAAGCGCTTAATGACATCATGGAGTGCATCAATCACGGTGTTGCCAGTCACGAAAATGTGGTCGGCCTCGACGCGCTCTGCTAAAAGGTTCGCCCGCGCATTTTCGGTCGGTGCAAAATGCAATCTAGCGATTGTGCCGGCCACCTTGCGATTGATCTCCTCCGGCCAGGGAAGATAAATGTTGCGGGTTCGAAGGCCTGCTTCGACGTGCCCGACAGGGATTTTATCGTAGAACGCAGCAAGCGATGCCGCTAAAGTCGTCGTGGTGTCACCGTGAACCAGAACCAAATCGGGGCAAAAATCATCAAGCACTGGCTTTAGCCCGGTGAGAACGCAGGCGGTGAGTTCGTGTAAGGCTTGGCCCGGCCTCATCAAGTTTAAATCGTACCAGGGCGTTATCTCGAACAGTTGCAGAACTTGGTCCAGCATCTGCCTATGCTGCCCTGTAACGCACACTCGAGTTGATATTCCATCCGTCGTCGATAAGGCCCCAACGACTGGAGCCATCTTGATCGCCTCAGGCCGTGTTCCAAATATGCAGAGCACTCGGAACTCTGGATAACACGATTGACCGCTTCCGTTCTTCACGTCGACATCTTCCCGCACAAGGTGATCGAAACGGCTTCGATTGCAGCATCACTCGGCTTGCTCAGCATCTCTCAAAAGCCTAGCCCTCAGTCGGAATACTCCATCTGCCAACCGAGCAGCTTGTCTGTGTTCCTAGCCGGTTTCACGCCGTAGAGCAATCGTGGACCATAGCTTGTTGAAGTCCTGTCGAACCACAGCAGTACATCCGGACCACTAACCCAATCAAACAGGCCACTTTGGTATGGAACGCATGCATCTTCGTAGCACACTGACCAACTACACTTGCTGGTGCCCCCCGACTTAAATTAGGAACCGTCACATCACCTCCGTGCTGCTCGTATCAGGGGCACGCTCCTCGCTCAAACGGCCGATAGAACGGCATCTATGACGAAGTCCTGTTGCCATGGCTCTAGGTAGGGGTGCATCGGCAGGCTGAGCACCTCGGTGCTCAGCCGTTCAGCCACTTTTGCGCCATCTAGAGCCACTAAATGACCTCGGTATGCTGATTGCAAGTGGAGAGGGCGCGGGTAATAAACAGCCGTCGGAATACCCTGCATACTCAATGTGGCGGCAACCTCATCGCGGCGTTTGGCCGGGAGGCGTAGCGTGTACTGGGCCCAGACGCTACGCATACCGGGACGTATAATTGGGACCGGAACGCTTCCACTAAGGGCCTCGTTGTAGCGATCTGCGACACCATTGCGCCGCTCGATTTCGTCAGGGAAGATTTTCAGCTTTTCTATTAGAATAGCGGCCTGGATCGTGTCGAGGCGCCCGTTGATGCCCAATCGGACAATATCGTACTTATCGGCACCCTTGCCATGCATCACGATCGAACGCATGACAGATGCAAGTTCATCATCGTCGGTGAAAATGGCCCCGCCGTCACCGTAGCAGCCCAGCGGCTTGGCTGGGAAGAAGCTTGTGGCCGTCACATGCCCGAACTGGCCGACGCGCTTCTCGTTCATGCTCGCACCGAACGCCTGGGCCGCATCGCACAGAACCATGAGCCCATGCTTCTCCGCGAAGGGAAGGATGCGATCGTATTCAGCCGGCTGCCCAAAAAGATCGACCGGTATAATGGCCTTAACCGTGACGCCATGCGTCCGCGCAGCAGAGACTGCGTCTTCCAGCCGATCCGGATCGACGTTGTAGGTGTCCTGTTGCACGTCGACGAAAATGCTAGTCGCCCCGAGCAGCGCGATCACCTCAGGCGTGGCGGTATAGGTGAACGCCGGACAGATAACCGCGTCGCCGCGACCGACCCCCTTAGCCATTAATGCAATCAGCAGGGCGTCCGTGCCGCTCGAGCACGCGATCGCATGGCGTGCACCGCAAAAATCAGCGAGCTCGCGCTCGAGCTGACCGATCTGCGGCCCCATGATGTAAAGGCCTGAGTTCAGCACCTCAGCAATAGCCCGATCAATCTCCGGCCTGATGCGGGCCTGTTGTGCTTTAAGGTCAATCAGTGCGATCGGTTCGCCGATAGTCCGATTTGTGGGCCTAGGATGCGATATCGAGGCGGCCATCGTCAGTCTCCTGGTAGCGTTCCCCCGTTTCGGGGCAGACGAGATCGTTGCCGAGCCTACGCCCTGCGCGGCTCATCCAGCCGATCTGCACTGCCGGCACCCCGGCCATAAGCGCGTAGGCCGGAACGTCGCACGTCACCACTGCGCCCGCCGCGATAAAGCAATATTTGCCAAGTTCGTGACCACACACGATCGTGGCGTTCGCCCCGATTGACGCGCCCCGTCTCACCACGGTGCGGAGAAACTCGTTCTTGCGATCGATTTCCGATCGAGGGTTGTTGACATTGGTGAAGACGCACGACGGTCCGCAGAAAACGCCATCTTCTAGTATAACTCCCTCGTAGAGCGAAACATTGTTCTGAACCTTACAATTTGCACCGATGCTAACCTGCGGCCCTATGACAACATTCTGCCCGAAACTGCATCCGGGACCAATCTCGACGCCAAACAAGACATGGCTGAAGTGCCAAATACGGGTTCCTTTACCGATTTTAGCTGAAGGGTCGTCAACATAGGCGCTCTCATGAACCCTAACGCCCTTGGCGAGCCACTCTGGCTTAAACTGGGATTCCATCTTCGTACCTGTCCTTGTCAGCAAGCGTTCGCTCCAGCATCGGATGCGAATCCCCAGCAAGGCCCGCCAAGGGCATGCTACGGATCTCCGATACGATTTCAATGGCCGGCCGCGCCTGCTCGATCACAAATCCCCGCCCGGCAATTATCTCCTTGTAGCTCGCCGTGTGCAGCTCGGTAAAGTCCCCTGAGAGATCGCAGATGCGCGTCCCCATGACGAGCCGCCGTGTCGCCTTATTGAGTTGATTCTGCTCGCGAGCCTCCGGAGGCAAGTCGCGACTATTGATGGAAAGGAACCACGTTATTCGGGCGTGATCGAACTCCAATGAACCCGTTGCGCAGTCAATGGCGCGATGGTGAAGCGTATTCTTCACGGGACGACCAAAGAAATAGGTGAGAAGATCAAAGAAATGCACGCCAATGTTTGTTGATACACCGCCCGAGCGCCGCTCGTCACCCTTCCATGAAGCATAGTACCATTGGCTCCGCGCAGTGATGTAGGTGAGATGGCCGTCAACGCGTGGCGATCCCGAGCGCCGTAGATCGTCAAACTCTTGCTTGAGCCGCTGATTGTCCGCATTCAGCCGGAGCTGCAAGATCGTGTACACTCGCTTTCCCGTCACTGACTCGAGTTGCTCGATATCGTCGAGGTCGGAAGGGTTGAGCACGAGCGGCTTCTCGCAGATAGCATTTGCTCCGAGGCGGAGCGCAAACTCCATATGGGGACGGTGCAGGTAATTTGGAGAGCAGATCACGACGTAGTCGACCTGCCGGCCAACCCGCTTTGCGGCCTCAAGATAGGATGCGAATTCCGCAAAGTCTGTAAAGAAGCGGGCACGCGTGAAGTCGTTCATCTGACCGACACTGTCGAACACATCAAACCCGGCGACGATGTCACCGCCGACCCGGCGAATGGCGTCGAGGTGGCGGCGAGCTACGTACCCTGCCACGCCGACCACGGCGAACCTAGGTCCATCAAGGGCGTTCTTCATGACTTCGTCCTCACCTCGCCTCAGAAGCAGCGTGCCAAGCTGCGTTCGGTTTATGCGATCTAAATACGCGCATCGCTACTCTCGACAGGAAGAATTTCCTTAATGTCATATAGCAGGCCATCGCGTACGAGCAATGCTCTCAGCTTATTGGAACCCATATTGACAAACTCGTCATGACGAACAGCAAGAACAACCGCATCGAAAAGCCCCTCTGGGCATTTGCTATAAATCGGCAATCCGTACTCATCAGCAACCTCATTTGGGTCCGCCAGCGGATCATACACCGTGACCTTGTGGCCAAACGCCTGGAGTTCCTTCACGAGGTCTGCCACCTTGGTATTGCGGATATCTGGGCAGTTCTGCTTAAACGCAAACCCCATCACAAGAATCCGCGCCCCATCAACGCGCAGACCGCGCTGCAGCATCGATTTGATTATGTCTTGGGCAATGAGCTGAGCCATGTTGTCATTGATGCGGCGCCCGGCTAAGATCATCTCTGGATGAAAGTTGACAGCTTGTGCCTTGTGCGTGAGATAGTAGGGATCGACTCCGATGCAATGCCCTCCCACAAGGCCAGGCCTGTAGTAGTGGAAGTTCCACTTTGTCCCAGCGGCCTCAAAAACTTCGCGGGATTCAATGCCCAGACGCTTGAATAGGAGCGCCAACTCATTGAACAAAGCGATATTCACATCGCGCTGCACGTTTTCGATAACCTTGGCAGCTTCTGCCACTCGGATGGAAGATGCTTGAAAGGTTCCTGCTGTAATGACGCGCGAGTAAACATCATCAATTAGTCGCGCAGCCTCAGGTGTGGAACCCGACGTGATTTTCTTGATATTTGGCAGCCGATGAACCGGATCAGCTGGATTCACGCGCTCAGGGCTATAACCCGCCCAAAAGTCACAATTGTATTCGAGGCCCGACATTTCGGCGATAATAGGAAGGCAAATTTCCTCCGTGGCGCCAGGATACACGGTCGATTCATAGACGACGACGCTGCCCGGTCTAATGTGTCGACCGATCAGTTCGCTTGCTTTGACAAGTGGCATGAGATTCGGGCGTTTCGCATCATCGATCGGAGTGGGTACCGCAACGATGAAGAAGTTGCATTCTACCAACTCTCGAGGATCTGCGGTGAAAGTCAACTTCTTGGCAAACTCCAACTCATCGTCCGTCACCTCACGAGTACGATCGTTGCCCTTGCTAAGCTCCGCAACGCGATTTTCGTTGATGTCGAAACCGATCACAGGAAATTCGCGCCCCATATAGACGGCGAGAGGCAGGCCGACGTAGCCCAGGCCTATCACCGCGACACGCACTTCGTCGGCAGTCGGTAGCCCCATGAATTTCCCCTCTTCCCATCTGTTCTGACGCCGTTCGCATACATACTCACGAATTGCGTATGCGCTACTACAACGGGTGATCAGCATCCGACAAGCGCAAATTTGTTCCACGGAGCACCGCATAAGACAATCGGGGGGCAAGGACCTGCCTACGCCTGGCAACTTGGCAGCGTTCACCTTTCCACGCCCACGTTCGCCTCAAGAGCCGCAGCACTACTTGAACCTGTAGGAAAGAACCACTCCAACCCGGAGCCCCTGCTGGATGCTAGCAGCGGGCACTGCAGCGATACTGCGCTTTTTGCAGGACCTTCCACCATTGGAGGGGCCTTAAATCTACTCGACCTCTTTGGATGGGCTAATGTCCTTAAATCGCTTCGTCAGGAGGCGTGACGGATCCTCGACGTTGCGTAGCGCCGCAACTATCCGCTCGGCGGCGTATCCGTCACCATAAGGATTGACGACACCCTCACAGGCGAGGACCAGGGCATGATCTATAGCCGTGCGAATTGCGTCTGAATTGGGATAACAGTCCACAACCGATGCTGCACGGAGCCGACCCGCCTGGCGGTCCCCGATATTAACTGTTGGGATTCCCAATGATGGTGCTTCGTAAATTCCACTCGATGAGTTGCCGATCACCGCATCGAGGTGGGTAAGGGCCGAGATATAGTCTCGCGACCCAAGCGACCCATGAAAGACCACATGCTCGCGATCCGCCGCAAACTGCTGCATCAGGCGATCAATTTTTCGACCATCTCGATCTGCATTACAGCCCGTTATCACGATTCCAGTGTCCTCCAGAGAATCAAGCGCCCTTAAAAGCGCGTGACATTGATCAACGGAATCAAATTCCGTCGTGACCGGGTGGAACGTTACAACTAGATTCCGGGAGCGCGGCGTCAATCCGATCGTAGAAAAGAACTCGTGCCTGCTAATGGGCCTGGTTTGCCGAATCCTGTCTAGTCCAGGGCTGCCAACCAGGAAAATGGTGGCTGGGTCTTCGCCCAACTGTGCCACGCGCCTTGCTGCAGCCTCATTTGAGACGAAATGCAAGTGCGCTAGTTTCGTAATTGCGTGACGCATAGAGTCGTCTATAGCTCCTTCTGTTACATCTCCTCCACAAAGATGTGCGACTGGCACACCGGCGAAGAGTGCTGCCGTGGCTGATGCAAAGATTTCGTACCGGTCTCCAACGACGAGCATAAGATCCGGGCGGTCGCGATCAAGAATCTCTCCAACTCCAAAAATGGCGCGAGCAACAGCTCTAGTCACTGCGAGCGAACCGTCGTCTGATTCAAGGCCAAGATCAAGCTCATGGTCGACGGTAAACCCTTCAGTACGGATTGCATCAACCGACGCCATGTTTGGCATCAAATGCTGCCCGGTTACGGCGAGCCGTACGCGAAACCCGTGAACTCTGCGTAGCGCATCGATGACGGGTGCAAGCAAGCCCCAATCTGCGCGCGATCCAGTAATGGCGAGTATACTAGTAAGCACCTCGGCGCCCCTGTTTACTTGCCCAAGAATCTGACGTGCCCAGCCTTGTTCGATTGTTGGTCTCCTGAGTAAGGAAGCTCACGACCATATCAACCCCTCTAGCGTAATGAACCTTCTGGCGCTTCAAGCCCGGTCATTCCGTCCTCGGCTGAACGGCAGCCCGACTGAACTTCGATCGGAGGCAGTACCAGGTTTTTAGGCATCTTGGAGAGGTAGTAGACGCTTCGACGTTAGACGACCAGCGGATCTCGAGGGCTCCACCTGCCACAAGACTGCACGGACGGCATTAGCAAGCGCCCAGCTCTTGTCACGTTCCGCCGCAAAGGACCAGCCCGAGGTTAAACAAGAAGCTCCTAGCATTTCTGCATCACTCGCTACTACGTAGAGGATCCGACATCCTGAGTTGGCTGTGCTTCTGGTCATCGATAGGTCTCATTGTCACGAGAATACTGCGTGTGCGGACGGCACGTATCCCTCGACATTGCGCTCGAGGATGGCGAGCATGGCGCGAGTGTCGCCCGCCACGATGGCTGAGCGCAGAGCTTCGAGCTGTTGCCAGGTATCGGGAAGCATAGGCTCGTGCGCCCGCATGATGCGCGAGTGCTCGGTCGCCGTCGTTCGTGGGTTGGCCGCGATCAGCAACTCCTCGTAGAGCTTCTCCCCCGGCCTGAGGCCGGTGAACGCGATGGCGATGTCGCCGTCGGGGTTGTCGCCGTCGCGGACCTCGAAGCCCGACAGCTGGATCATCATCCTGGCAAGGTCGAGGATCCTCACCGGCTCGCCCATGTCGAGGACGAACACCTCGCCGCCCTTGGCCATGGCGCCGGCCTGAATGACCAGCTCCGCCGCCTCGGGGATCGACATGAAGTAGCGATTGATCTCCGGATGCGTGACGGTCACCGGGCCGCCCGCCTGGATCTGCTGGCGGAAGCGGCGCACGACGGAGCCCGAGCTGCCGAGCACGTTGCCGAAGCGGACCATGCTGAAGACCGTGCCGCCGTCCTCGCCGGCCATGGCCTGCAGGACCAGCTCCGCCAGCCGCTTGGTGGCGCCCATGACGTTTGTCGGCCGTACCGCCTTGTCGGTCGAGATCAGCACCATGCGCTTGACCCCGTGCGCCCGCGCCGCCTCGGCCATCGTCCAGGTGCCGAGCGTGTTGTTGGCGATGCCGACGGCGATGTTGTCCTCGACCATCGGCACGTGCTTGTAGGCCGCCGCATGATAGATGACGTCGACCTCGTGTCTCTCGAGCGTGCGCCCGAGCAGCGCCGCATCGAGCACCGACCCGAGGACGGGCACGACGACCGGACGCGCCGCGCCGAGTGGCATCGTCCGGATCCGGTCGGTGACCTCGGAATGGATCTCGTAGAGGGCCACTTCCGAGACGTCGAGCAGAACGAGACGGGCGGGACCGTGCTGGAGCACCTGGCGGACGAGCTCCGAGCCGACCGAGCCGCCGGCGCCCGTGACCATGATCGACTGGCCGACGATGTTGCGTGTCAGCAGGTCGGCGACGGGTGGAACAGGATCACGGCCGAGAAGGTCGGCGACATCGACCGGGCGCAGATCCGTCACGGCGACGCGCCCGGCGGCGATATCCTCCATGGCCGGCATGATGCGAAGGGCCACGGGCTTGCCCTCGAGCTCCTTCAGGATCTCGCGCCGCTCCTGCCGTCTGGTGATCGAGCTGGCGATGAGGACCTCGTCGACCCGGCAGCCGGCGATGAAATGGTCGAGCCGGTCCGGCGGATAAACTTTGGTACGTCCGATGTACTGGCCCCACAGCGTCGGCGAATGGTCGAGGAAGCCGATGACGTCGTAGCCCTTCTTGTAGAGGGCGGCTCTCATCTGCTGGCCCTCGGCGCCCGCTCCATAGATGAGCACGCGCTTGTTGTCGGTGAACGATGTGGGAACCGAGATTCCGGCCGTGGCCAGCATCGAGGCGATGGCCATCCGGCTGGCCCAGATGACCAGTGCCGACAGCAGACCATAGGCCAGGATGACGGATCGTGGCACGCTCTGCCCCGTCATCAGCACCAGGGCGGACCAGATCAGGACGGCGAGGGCGATGGACAAGAGGATGCGCGTGGTGCCGCGCGAGCCGATGTAGCGCGTGACCAGCTTGTAGAGGCCGAGCCAGCCGAACGTCGCGACCGTGATGATTGGGGCCGAGGCGATGAGCGTCACCTGTGCCAGATTCGCTGGGACTTGCGGCCTCACGCCGTAGCGGGCCGCCAGCGCCGCAAGCAGGACGACGGAGAGCAGAACGAAGTCGATCAGCACGAGCGCCATGCGCTTCTGGAGACGCGGCCGCTCGATCAGCCACTCACCGATCGTGATCCAATGGTTGGCGACGGTGTCGGCGGCCGCTATCGAGCGCGCGCCAAGGCCGTCGATTGTGCTGAGAATGGTCATCAACAATGAGCCGCGAGTGGAGGCTCCCCCTCTGGTCTTTCAATCTGCTGCTCAGCCCCTCAGGTGTCCCACGCCTGATTGTTCGACATTCGTTGAAACACAATCATCAACGATGCTTAGCGACGTCACTTTCGATCCTAGCCCTCCGGGCCGATATGATTCCCATAAGCAACGACGACTGTCCTTGTCGACTCGCGTGCCGTCTCCTGATCATTTGATCCCTATTCAATCTCCGTGGCGGTGCACATGAGGTTGGCACTTGCCCACCACTGTGGCAGTCTGGCCGCATCAGCATCATCAGGGCAATAGATGTAGACTATGGGAGGCGCGGGCTCTATAAGCCAGACGTGATGACAAATAAGCCTGCGGGACATCACGCTGAAGTCACCATATTGCGCTTGGGCAGCGAACGTTTGTACTAGGGCGCGGCCTGATTGCCAACGAAATGTTAGATCGAGATGGCTGTAAGATCCTCCAGCGAGCGCAAGGAGTTCCTCGTCGAGTGGGCCAATAGACTGACGAGGCTGCCGCGCTACACGAAGCGCACGCTGATCGTGGCGGTGGACCTGATCGCATTCTCCTTCGTGCTCTGGGGAATGTTGTCGCTGCGCTACGGCGATCTCTACTGGCCCCCCGACCTCGTCACGCTGCTTCTGGTCCTGCTGGGACCGGTCGTGACAGCGGCGACGTTCGGCTGGTTCGGCCTCTATCGCCTGGTGACACGATTCATCGGCTACAACGGCACTTTGCGGATGGCCGCCTACGCGCTTCTGGCTGGCCTCATCTGGGCGCTGCTGGTCTTCGTTTCGGGCCAACTCGGCATCCCGCGCGTCATCGTGCTGGCCTATGGGCCCGCAACGGCACTGACCGCGATCGGTATCCGGCAAGTCGCGGGCTTCCTTTTCCGGCGCGCCGGGATGCTGCGCGACCTACCCGTCGACAGCGGGGCGAACGTCGTGGTCTACGGCGCCGGTCCGCTGGGCGCCAAGCTGATTGAGGAGCTGGTCGCGAGCGGCCTTTGGAACGTGGTCAACGTCATCGACCCGCTGCCCAGCATGCGCGGCCAGTTCATCCATGGCATCCGCATCAGCCTGCCGAGCCGCCTGCCGCAGATCGTGGCGCGATCGAAGGTCGAGCAGGTCTTCATTGCCTTCCAGGGACATCAGCGGGCCGAGCGGCGCGCGGCGCTGCAGGTGCTCTCCCAGCTGCCGGTGAAGGTCCGCATCGTTCCCGATGCGCTCGATATCGCGTCGGGCCGGGTCACTCTCAATGCCCTGCGGCCGGTTCAGGCCTCCGACCTCCTGGGCCGCGAGCGCGTCGCACCCCACCAGGAGCTTCTGGCACGGGCGATCCGCGGCAAGAGCGTGCTGGTGACAGGTGCGGGCGGGTCGATCGGATCCGAGCTGGCCCGTCAGGTTCTGCGCAACCTCCCGAGCCGGATCGTGCTGTTCGATTCCTCCGAGCCCGCGCTCTACGAGATCGACATCGGGCTGCGGGCCGAGGCCGCCGAGGAGGGAAGCGCGCTGGCCGGCATCACGATCATCGCGGTTCTCGGCTCCGTTCGCGAGCAGAGCATCGTCGAGGATGTGCTCGCCCGCTACGAGATCGATGTCGTCTTCCACGCCGCCGCCTACAAGCATGTGCCGATGGTGGAGTACAATCCGCTCGTCGCTCTCGCCAACAACGTCCTGGGCACGGCGTGTATTGCACAGGCGGCGCTGCAGGCGGGAGTGAGCCGCTTCGTCCTCGTCTCGACCGACAAGGCGGTGCGGCCGACCAACGTCATGGGCGCCAGCAAGCGGATGGCCGAGCTGCTCCTGCAGGCCCTCGCGGCCGAGCAGGCCCCAGGCTCCGTGCAGACCATCTATACCGCCGTGCGCTTCGGCAACGTGCTCGACAGCTCGGGATCGGTGGTGCGCCGCTTCCGCCAGCAGATCAGCTCCGGCGGGCCGGTGACGGTGACCGACGCCAACGTGACGCGGTTCTTCATGTCGATCGAGGAGGCCGCCGAGCTCGTCATCCAGGCCAGCGCCATGGCCAAGGGCGGCGAGGTATTCCTGCTCGACATGGGCGAGCCAGTGCGGATCGACGACCTGGCGCGGCTGATGATCCGGCGGTCCGGGCTCGAGGTGCGCTCGCCGGCGACGCCGCACGGCGACATCGAGATCGCCTACATCGGCCTCCGCCCCGGCGAGAAGCTCTACGAGGAGCTGCTGATCGGCGAGAACTCGGAGCGGACCGAGCATCCGCGCATCCGCCGCTCGAACGAGCCGACGCTGCCGCTGGCGAAAATCGAGGCCGAGCTCGTGGAGCTGGCCGCCGCCGTATCCGCATGCGACACCTCGCGCGCTCTGTCGATCCTGCGCCGCAACGTCGAGGGCTACACCCCCGACGAGATGACGCTGATGCGCGCGGAATCGCAGTCGCCGCGCCGCGTGCGCAAGGCCGTCGCCGAGTAAGCGACCCGGAAAGAGTTTAGAACCGCATCAGAACGCCGGTCGCGTCGTCGCTCGCCTTGGCGCGAGGGAAGCGCCGGCAGCCGGCGTCGTCGCGCTCGATGGCGCGCAGCTCCGCGACGAGGGCGTCGAGCCCTCTCCGCGCCGCAGCCAGCAGCTCCTCCGCCGTGTAGCGCCGGTAGACGTCGGCGAGGCGCATCAAGCCGTCGGACGCCAGCAGGACATGGCCGCCCTCGGCCGGATCGACGCTGCCGGACGTCACGAAACGGGACGGCGTCGCGGTGATGCTCAGCACGCCGTAGCCGTCCGGCTCGTTCATCATGGCGCGGGCGGCGCGCAGGCGCGGCCACAGGTGCGCGCGCGCCTCCGCCGCCGTCGCCCGCTCGCTGCCGGCGTGGAACGCGGCCACGGCCTGCGCTACCCACGGGTCTCCCGCGTCGCGCTCGTCGGTCACGAGGCGGCGGAACCCTTGCCGGGTCTCGGCCAGCAGCGTGCAGTCGCCGACGCCGACGTAGTGCAGCCGCGAACCCTCGACGCGGACGATGAGCCCCGACGCCGATGGGTGCTCATGCCGTCCCGCTGGCGCCCGCCGCGCCACCCGGCCGAGCTCCGCGGCGAGGCACTCGCTGAGCCAGCCCGGTGCCGCGTCGAGGCTTTCGAACGGCGGCCGGGGGGGGCGCGCGGCTTCGCCGAGTAGCCGGTCAAGGGTCGCCGCCACCCAGCTTGCGTCCGTGACGCCCGGCGTCAGAGGCGCCTCGAGGACGTCCGTGGCGCCGTCGATGACCCAGGCATAAGGGCCCGCCGCACCGCCCCGGTCCTCGTTTTCCGCATCGCTGGCGGCACTGATGATCGCGACGATGTCGTGGCTCGTCATCCTCAGGTCCCTCGGATTCTCCTCCAGGTTAGCCCGGATCCGAGCCGCACGGCGACCGTGGCCTTGCGATGGAGGCGGACCATGATAGTGTAAAGATCATCGGATGGGGTTCCTACGGACGTCACGTGCCAGGCAGCCAAGTCGCCAATTCAGGGTTCCCGCAGAGGCGCGCGGCGGCCGGGCATGCCGCTGCGTTGATTCTTATGCTGGTTCTGAACGGCTGCTCCTCTGCGTCCGTCGATGCCATTCAGCTCGAGCGGCAGCACATGTGGGAGCTCGGCGAGCTGAGGGGCAACTGCTCCACCCTCAAGGAAGCGCTCGCGAGAACCGTGGCGCAGATCAAAGCCCTGGACGAGCAAGTCCACAAGGAGCTGGAGCAAGCTCCGGGAACCGTGACCCAATGGCTCAAGCGGCAGGGCGGTGAGCCGGAAGCGGGCACACCCTCCTTCCAGAGCCTGGAAACCTCCCGGCGCAAGGAGCAGGCGCTGCAAAAAGAGGTCAAGGACCGGTCCTGCTGAGGCCGATCCCCCGCTGGCATCACTGGCGCGCATTGCGAGCATTTCCAGCCACATTGCCAAAGTCTCTTGAACCGCGCGCCGAAACCGGCTTTTCCAGTTCCCGGATCGAGATGCCGAGTTGCACAGGCGCCGTCCTCGACGGCGGCCGCGGAGAAAGCCATGGCCACGACCATACAGCCCGTGATCCTTTCCGGTGGCACCGGCACCCGTCTGTGGCCGCTGTCGCGCGCCATGTATCCCAAGCAGTTCATCCCATCGTTGAATG
>WBZX01000216.1_pt1 | contig 54404 bp, 58 predicted proteins | sample 5204211 | NCBI WGS metagenome assembly WBZX01 (sample SAMN12344362, study PRJNA552823) | activated sludge metagenome | biome: Activated sludge suspended growth; feature: Nitrification reactor; material: Wastewater; isolation source: activated sludge from nitrification reactor of wastewater...
CACCCTTCAACGCCGCTATTGCCACCTTGGCTTTGAATCCCGCTGCGTGATTCCTTCTCGTCCTTCTCATACTCTTGCTCCTTTTTTGCCGCGTACTTCACGGATTTAGATTGAGCAAGATTAACACTTATCCGACTGTCCGAATTTGCGAGGCCACTTCTATTAACCAAGAAAACCGGCCATCTAGATGTACAGAAATATGATCTAAACTAGTTCAATTAAAAACATAATAAATAGGGCAATAACTAACATGGGACCGATAAAACCTATCCAATCCGAAGATGTACCTTTGGGGCTACTTTTCATCCTATCTAAAACTGCCGGAAACAGGATTACAATGAACATCGCTAGTACTAGCGCAGAGATAATTTGCATCCAATCCATGTTCCTAGAGCCTCTTACACACTTTATTTACTCCAAACAAAACCCCGGATAACCGGGGTTTTAACAATTACTTAGACACTTAAAAGCTAATCATCATTACCCATAATGCCCAAGATCTGTAACAAGCTGATAAAAATATTGAAAATAGTCATATACAATCCAATCGTCGCCAACACATAATTGGTTTCGCCACCATGAATAATACGACTAGTATCATGTAAAATAAAACCACTCATAATCATGATGACCACAACTGATATCGCTAGCGACATGGCAGGTATAGCCAGAAAAATATTTGCCACCGCTGCAAACAGCACTAGCAAAAAACCTACCATTAAAAAACCACCAAGAAAACTAAAATCTTTTCGTGTAGCCAATGCATATGCAGATAAACCCATAAATATAACACCTGTTCCACCTAGCGACAGCGTGATAATATTTCCACCATTAGGTAACGAGGCATACATACTCAATATTGGTCCCAAACCGAACCCTAACATACCTGTAATCAGGAAGACTATTCCAATACCCGCTGTAGAATTAGCAAAACGAGGCAGCACAAACATAGCAATTACCATACCACCAATAACGGATACTAGATAAGTCATTGGTGGCATATTCATGAACATTGACAGCGCAGCTGTAAAACCACTGAACAGCAATGTCAATGATAAGAGCATATAAGTATTACGCAATACTTTGTTAGTCGCCAAAGCTGATGAAGATCTTTGAGCAACTGTTGAGTAATTTTGATTCATTTAATAACCTCCAATCTAAAAATTGAATACCTAATCATTCGAACAAGCAGTGAGACTAACGCATTTTATCGATAGTTCAAAAGCTACATGTATATATTAACCCAAAACCATACTGTACACGTAGAATAGCCTCTACATTACAGGCACATAAACTTCTCAAACTATCCTTCACTCGCTTTTGCCAGCGTAAAATTATAAACGAGGAAAAATCCTCCCCGTTCAACTAAAGTAATATTTAAACTAACAGGCCCTCCATCAAAGTTTGCGACACCCGAATAATTAATCCGTTTCTCACCCACTAGAGAGAATGCACTCACTGTGCGAGAAAAATTAATTTCTTGAATTGATCGAAAACGACCAAAGCTACGATAGAGGTTCATCAATTGATCGAGTTGCTCGTCATTTACTGTTTGTTTGGCTTCAGGAGTTAAGTGAATTAGAAGTACTTGTTTTTCCCAGCTGGAAATTTCGGTTAATATTTGTGCAACCGCCGGTTCTGCGCTCTTACTATAATAATCTTTCTCGCGATTGGTATAAATATACAACATAATGACTACCGTCATTAAGATCGCAATGATAATGCGTAGTGTCTGAATTTGCATAAAATATAAATATAAAAATCAACCGATTATCAACAGCTCTCTTCCCAAAGATCACCGCTGAATCCATTTTTCGGCAGAGCAACACCAAAATGCTGATAAGCAGCGACAGTAGCCATACGACCTCTCGGCGTACGTTTCAAAAATCCCTGCTGAATCAGATAAGGCTCCAGCACATCTTCAATCGTATCACGTTCTTCACTAATAGCTGCCGCGAGATTATCAACACCGACGGGACCACCACTGAACTTCTCCAGTACTGCTAGAAGCAACTTCCTGTCCATAACATCCAGGCCTATTGCATCCACATCCAACATGCTTAAAGCTGCATCGGCTACAGAGTAAGTGACATGACCATCCGCTTTAACTTCCGCAAAGTCTCGTACACGGCGCAGTAATCGATTGACAATACGTGGTGTACCGCGCGATCGACGCGCAATCTCGAACGCCCCATCGGAAGATATCTTGACATTCAACAACCCTGCGGAACGGATCACAATTTTGCTCAGTTCTTCCGGCGTATAAAACTCCAGTCGTGAAACTATTCCAAAGCGATCTCGCAACGGGTTAGTAAGCATGCCAGCACGCGTGGTAGCTCCCACCAAGGTAAAAGGTGGCAAATCCAGTTTCACAGATCGCGCAGCCGGACCTTCACCAATCATAATATCCAATTGATAGTCTTCCAACGCCGGATACAGAATCTCTTCCACCATCGGAGAAAGTCTGTGAATCTCATCAATGAACAAAACATCATTCGGTTCAAGATTTGTCAGTAAAGCCGCCAAATCACCCGGACGTTCCAGAACCGGACCAGAAGTTTGGCGCAGATTAACGCCCATTTCTCTGGCAATAATATGTGCGAGTGTAGTCTTACCTAGACCCGGAGGGCCGAATAATAAAACATGATCAAGCGCTTCATGACGATTTCTGGCTGCTTCGATAAAAATCTGCAACTGTTCGCGAATTTTTTCCTGACCAACATATTCTTCCAGTTGTTTAGGGCGTAGTGCACGCTCCAGAATCTCTTCTTGGGAAGATGAAGATACTGCAGTAATCAATCGATCCGTTTCTATCATCTAATAACCCAGATAGGTGCCGTCATTTTTCCTTTGATAATAATTGCAATGCTTGTCGTATACCATCGGACACAGTGGCATTTGTAGATATTTGTTTGATAGCCCAATTGGCTTCTTTATCATTATAGCCCAATGATAACAATGCATTCAGTATGTCATCATCATTAGTGGATACTGACAAGGCTTTGTCTAAATTGATTATTGTAGAATCCAATTTATCTCGCAGTTCCAATAACAAACGCTCCGCCGTTTTTTTCCCAATACCGGGCACTCTGATCAGTCGTGCGCTATCTTGCGTCGCTACAGCATGGTGCAAATCGGACACACTTAGGCCAGATAGCAGTGCCAATGCAGTTCTTGCACCCACACCAGAAATTTTTACCAACTGCCGAAAAGTTTGACGTTCTGATTCCGTCGCAAAACCAAACAACAAATGTACATCTTCTCGTATTATCAGATGCGTATACAATGCTGCTTGCACTCCAATCTCCGGAAGATCGTAAAAGGTGCTCATTGGCACATCTACTTCATAGCCAACCCCTTGCACATCGAGCAACACCTGTGGTGGGTGTTTCTCCAGCAATATACCGGTTAACCGTCCAATCACACCAAACGCCCTCTTTTCATGCGGTAACCCATTGTTGAGATCTCCCCTAAGCCAAGCCCACCATGCGCATGGCAAATTGCACAGGCTAAAGCATCTGCAGCATCGGCACTTGGATTACTAATCAGATTAAGCAGCCGCATGACCATCTCTTGTACTTGATCTTTTTTTGCATGACCATTGCCCACAACCGCCTGTTTTATTTGTAGTGCGGTGTATTCAGCGACCACCAGATTATTCATTACTGCTGCACAGATAGCCGCGCCACGTGCCTGACCCAATAACAATGTTGATTTAGGATTGATATTGACGAAAACCTGTTCAATGGCAACATGCTCAGGCTGATACTGTGTGATGATTTCACCCAAGTTATCCAGAATCAACTTGAGACGAGAAGGTAATGCACCCTCGGATGTTTTAACGCACCCGCTACTGACATAGGTTAAATCGTCTCCATTCTTATCAATGACGCCAAAACCAGTAATGCGTAAACCAGGATCTATACCAAGAATACGGATTTCGTCACCTGTCAATATTATTCTTATTCATCAAGAATTGCTGTGGTGTATACATTCTGTACGTCATCAAGACTCTCTAGCGCATCCAGCAATTTCTGCATTTTCACTGCATCGTCACCGGTTAATAATGCTTCATTGCTTGGTTTCATGGTAACTTCCGCCAACTCCGCTTTAAACCCCGCTTTCTCCAACGCTTCTTTTACAGTAATGAATTCATAAGGCGCAGTAATAACTTCAATACTTCCGTCATCATTACTAATCACGTCTTCAGCACCGCCTTCCAAAGCAGCTTCTATGAGCTTATCTTCATTGGTTTCTGGATCAAAGATTAATTGACCGCAGTGTTTGAATAAAAAACTAACTGAACCATCCGTACCCAGATTACCGCCGTATTTGGTAAAGGCATGACGTACATCAGCCACAGTACGAACACGATTATCTGTCATACAATCAACCATCACCGCGGCACCCGCCATACCATAACCTTCATAGCGGATCTCTTCATAATCAACACCCTCCAGATCTCCGCTACCGCGTTTGATCGCCCGCTCAACATTATCCTTGGGCATGTTCTGATCGTAAGCTTTATCTACCGCCAAGCGTAAGCGCGGATTACTATTTGGATCTCCACCACCCATACGAGCAGCGACCGTTATTTCTTTGATAAGCCGTGTAAATACCTTTCCGCGTTTGGCATCTTGCGCAGCCTTTTTATGCTTAATATTAGCCCATTTGCTATGACCCGCCATTTATTCGTACCCTTTACTAAAGTAGGCTTATATTACCATACCACTCTATGGTTAAAGTGTCAGACCTTAGTGACATTAATATGCAGCTTTGCATTATATGCAATTGATCTTACACATATCTAAGATTAACTGACTCATCTCTGACAATGCTTATTCGACTGTTACCGCTTTTGCCAAATTCCGTGGTTTATCAACATCAGTACCTTTCTCTAAAGCAACGTGATAAGCCAATAATTGTAGCGGAATTGTATGAAGAATCGGACTTAGTAAACCAGCGTGTTCCGATAAACATATGACATGTAGATTCTCACTTTGAGTTATCTGAGAGTCTGCATCCGCAAATACATAAAGCTCTCCACCTCGCGCATGTACTTCTTGCAAGTTTGATTTAAGCTTACCCAGCAACTGATCGTTGGGAGCAATGGCAACAACAGGCATTTCATTGTCCACTAAAGCCAGCGGACCGTGCTTTAATTCTCCTGCCGCATAAGCTTCTGCATGAATATAAGATATTTCTTTAAGTTTCAGTGCGCCTTCCATAGCAATGGGATAATGAACACCTCGCCCGAGAAACAAAGCATGTCGTTTTTTTGCAAAATTTTTAGCCCAAACCTTAACCTGCGACTCTACTTGTAATGCATTTTGCAATGCCACTGGTAAATGACGTAATGCTGCAATCATCCGCTGTTCATCATCAATAGACAACCGATGACGCATTTTCGCCAGCGTCACTGTCAACAACAAAAGTGACGCCAGTTGCGTAGTAAACGCTTTGGTTGAAGCTACGCCAATTTCTGGACCAGCCCGAGTTAGAAAACGCAAATCAGTTTGGCGTATCAGCGCGCTTTCAGGCACATTACAAATAGCAAGCGTATGTTCATGCCCCAGTTTTTTCGCATAGCTTATCGCTGCCAAAGTATCTGCAGTTTCTCCTGATTGGGAAATACCGACCACCAAGGTATCTGGATCTGCTATCGGATCACGATAACGATATTCGCTAGCAATTTCAACATTACAAGGCAATCCGGCAACCGTTTCCAACCAATAGCGAGCTACCAACCCAGCATGATAGCTGGTACCACACGCCAAGATCAAAATATGTTTCGTTTTGGTAAACACTTTCTCCGCTTTACTGCCAAATAAATTGGGAGAAATAGATTGTGTATTAAATACCATCTCCAATGTATTAGCCACAGCGCTTGGTTGCTCGAATATTTCCTTTTGCATGAAATGCGCATAGGGTCCTAATTCGATCGCTTCATTGGATAAATAACTCTCATGCACAGTGCGTTCAACCGCTTCACCTAACTGGCTATGCAAACAATTTACAATCCGATAACTATGGCTATTCAATTCGACAACATCACCCTCTTCCAGATAAATGATATTTCGCGTAGTCTGCAATAAAGCAGAAGTATCAGATGCAACATAATTACCGTCTTTTCCTACGCCTATTAATAGTGGAGCTCCATTTCTCGCAGCAACAATGCGTTCCGGATGTGCTTCTTCCATAACAGCTATGGCATAAGCGCCTTGTAATTCTGCGATGGACAAGCAAACTGCCTTGAATAAATCGGTCTCTTGCTTAAGTTTGAAAGCTATCAAATGCGCAATCACTTCGGTGTCAGTATCCGATACAAACTTGAACCCCTGACTCTTCAGATAAAGACGTATTTCTTCGTGATTCTCTATGATTCCATTATGTACAACAGCAATCCGCGATTCATTTCCAGAAAAATGAGGATGTGCATTACGTTCAGAAGGTTCTCCATGTGTTGCCCAGCGTGTATGGGCTATACCTACCAATCCTTGCGTCTTTTGCTGCGCCGCAAGTTTGCTGAGCTCCATCACCCGACCTGTCGTGCGTAATCGCTGCAATCCATGATTGGTTACGACTAATCCAGCTGAATCATATCCTCTATATTCCAGACGCAGTAATCCTTCCAATAAAATGGGAACGATATTGACATTTGCGATGGCACCAACTATTCCGCACATTCAGATCCTCCTTTTCATACATTTAGCCAAACAAAAAAATGAAAATATGCCGACATCATTATTTCGATTTTGTTGGACGTTTCCACTCAGAGAAACTGACTTGTTTAACTCTCGCCAAGGTCAAAGCACCTTCTGGGGTATCTCTCGTGATAGTCGATCCGGCACCAATTGTCGAACCTCTAGAAACCTTAACCGGTGCAATCAGTTGTGTGTCAGATCCAATAAACACGTCATCTTCTATGATGGTTTGGTGTTTATTCGCACCATCATAATTACAAGTAATTGTTCCAGCACCAATATTGACATTCTCTCCTACGATAGAGTCGCCAATGTAGCTTAAATGATTGGCTTTAGTCCCTAGCCCAATCTGACTATTTTTAACTTCAACAAAATTGCCAACATGCACCTTGCTGGAAAGCTTGGTACCCGGACGAACACGCGCATAAGGACCAATCTTGCAATTCTCACCAATTTCTGTATCTTCGATCATGCTATGGGGATGAATAATACTTCCTGCTGCAATCATTACATTTTTTAGTATGCAATGTGCGCCAACCTGTACACGATCGCCCAGTTTAACGATACCTTCAAAAATACAATCAATATCAATTTCAACATCAGATCCACAGATGAGCTCTCCTCGGATATCAATTCGCGCTGGATCCGCCACACTAACACCGCGATCTAGTAGTTTACCGGCATATTCCTTTTGATAAATCCGTTCAAGCTCAGCCAATTGACGTTTATTATTAACACCCATCACCTCCCAGAGGTTTGCCGGCTGTGAAGACACTACACGAACATTTTGTTTGGCAGCCATTGCAATAATATCTGTCAAATAATATTCATGCTGTGCATTCTTATTCTCAAGCTTTGGTAACCATTCATGTAAATAAGCATTAGGAACAAGCATAATTCCGGTATTAATTTCACATATACTCTGTTGATCCCTATTGGCATCCTTCTGTTCAATAATGGCTGTAACGGCTTCTGTTTCGGAATCACGCACAATTCTGCCATATCCAGTCGGATCCTCCACTACAGCCGTTAGCAATGCACAATGTTTTTCTTGTGCAGTGACTATTAGTTTCTGCAGTGTATCGACACTGACAAGAGGGACATCTCCATACAATACGAGTGTAAAACCATCTTTATCAAGATACGACTGGGCTTGCATTAGCGCATGTCCTGTGCCAAGTTGCTGTTCCTGTATCACCCACGTTAGATCAGTATCAACAATTGACTGCCTAATTATATTTCCGCCATAACCTATGACGATACAAATTTTATGGGGTAATAATAATCTGGCTGTATTAGTTACATGCAAAAGCAATGGACAACCTGCCAATGTATGTAATACCTTGGGAAGAGAAGATTGCATACGTTTGCCAGAGCCTGCTGCAAGTATTACAACATTAAGTTTTGACATGATATTAAGCTTCTCTCTAGGTTATTAATATAATTAATTAATCAAGAACCGTATATCAAGTATTTTTAACTCTTTAAATGGAATTACGTTCTGATATCACTATTTTAGTGCAAATTCAGAAACACATAGGCACAAAAAAGGCGACATATGTCGCCTTTTTTGTGCCTATGTGTTAAATAATATCTTATCTAATGCCCGCGTTTTCTTAACTTATCAATTGCAGCCAATTGCGCCATAGCCTCCATTAATTCGGCTTGGGCTTTTGCGTAGTCCAATTCAGATCCACGATCTTTCATGGCCTCTTCTGCTGCTCGCTTTGACTCTATCGCTTTTGCCTCATCAAGATCATGACTACGCACCGCAGTATCAGCCAGTATGGTAACAATATCAGGTTGAATTTCTAACATTCCTCCAGACACGTAGACAAACTCTTCCTCTTTAAATTGCGTTTTAATACGCACCATTCCAGACTTAATTCTTGTCAACATGGGCGTGTGTCGTGGATAAATACCCACTTCCCCCATTTGGGCAGGTGCAACTATAAATTCTACTGGGCCGGAATAAATAGATTCTTCAGCACTAACGATATCAAGATGAAAAATGGTACCCATTGAGCACTCTCTCTAAATTTATTGAAGCGTTTTAGCCTTCTCTACAGCTTCTTCGATGCTTCCCACCATATAAAATGCTTGTTCCGGCAGTTCATCATATTCACCTTCAACAATACCTTTGAAGCCTTTAATAGTATCTTTAAGCGATACATATTTCCCTGGAGATCCAGTAAAGACCTCGGCCACATTGAACGGTTGTGATAAAAATCGTTGAATTTTACGAGCACGACTAACTGCTAACTTATCTTCGGGCGATAATTCATCCATACCCAAAATAGCAATAATGTCTCTTAATTCTTTATATCGCTGCAATGTTTGTTGTACGGCCCGTGCAGTATTATAGTGATCTTCACCAACCACTTGCGGATCAAGCTGACGTGATGTTGAATCCAGTGGATCGACAGCTGGATAAATTCCTAAGGATGCAATATCACGAGACAACACAACAGTTGCATCCAAATGTCCGAACGTAGTTGCTGGAGATGGATCAGTCAAATCATCAGCTGGTACATAGACAGCTTGTATTGATGTAATTGAACCTGTTTTCGTTGAAGTAATGCGCTCTTGCAATCGTCCCATTTCTTCAGCAAGTGTCGGTTGATAGCCCACGGCAGATGGCATACGACCCAGCAATGCAGAAACCTCAGTTCCAGCTAGTGTATAGCGGTAAATATTATCAACAAAGAATAATACATCACGACCCTCATCACGGAACGATTCAGCCATTGTTAAACCAGTTAACGCTACTCGCAACCGATTTCCAGGTGGTTCGTTCATTTGCCCATATACCAATGCAACCTTATCAAGCACTTTGGATTCTTTCATTTCATGATAGAAATCATTTCCTTCGCGAGTACGTTCACCAACGCCTGCAAATACTGAGTATCCGCTGTGTTCAATCGCAATATTACGAATTAGCTCCATCATGTTGACTGTCTTACCAACACCTGCACCGCCAAACAAACCGACTTTACCGCCTTTTGCAAAAGGACAAATCAAATCAATTACCTTGATACCGGTTTCCAATAATTCGGTCGATGCTGACAATTCATCAAATGCGGGGGCCTCGCGATGAATAGACATGTTTTGCTCTGCGCCTATTTCTCCCATCTCATCAATAGGACGACCCAAAACATCCATAATGCGACCCAATGTTTTAGTTCCGACCGGGACAGTAATTTGCTTACCGGTATTTTCAACTATCATTCCACGACGTAGGCCATCTGAAGATCCAAGTGCAATAGTGCGTACTACACCGTCACCCAACTGCTGCTGCACTTCCAGCGTAAGTTCTGAACCTTCCATTATTAGCGCGTCATATACTTTTGGAATGGATTCACGTGAGAATTCCACATCAATTACTGCACCAATACACTGAACAATTTTTCCTTGACTCATCGTTGTTCCCTAATACTAAAAATGTTTTAAACAGCCGCAGCACCCCCGACAATCTCCGACAATTCCTTGGTAATTGCCGCCTGTCGAGATTTATTGTAAATCAATGTCAGTTCATCAATGACACTTCCTGCATTATCCGATGCAGCTTTCATAGCCACCATCCTAGCAGATTGTTCAGATGCCATATTCTCAGTGACAGCCTGATATACCAGCGCTTCTATATAACGTACCATTATATCGTCTATGACTGGCTTTGCCTCAGGCTCATAGATGTAATCCCATGTTACTTTCGGTCTATCATCATTTTGCTCCTCATTCTGAATACGCTCATCAGTCAAAGGAAGCAGTTGCTCCATCACAGGTTCTTGCTTCATAGTATTTATAAAGCGATTATAAAAAATATATACTCGGTCAAATTGATCTTGCGTATATCCATCCAGTACCACTTTAACTGCCCCTATGAGTTTCGCCATATCAGGCGTATCGCCCAGCCCAACAACTTGTGAAGTCACATGTGCATTTATTCGACTCATAAAACCTAAGCCTTTGTTACCTACACAACATACTTCTATTTGTTCGCCTTCTGCTTGCCAAACCTTCATTTGATTGAAAGCTCTACGCAAGATATTTGTGTTCAAACCACCACAAAGTCCCTTATCTGAAGTCACAATAATAATACCAACACGCTTGACTGTATCTCTCTCAATCAAAAAAGGATGACGATATTCTGTATTTGCCCGACTCATATGTGCAGCGACATTACGGATTTTTTCGCCGTAAGGTCTTGCTTTTTTCATACGATCTTGTGCCTTACGCATTTTAGATGCCGCTACCATTTCCATGGCGCGTGTTATCTTTTGCGTATTTTTTACGCTCTTTATTTTATTGCGTATCTCTCTACTTCCGGCCATCGCTTAGTACGTTCCGTTTTGCTTAAATTCTTGAATTGCTGCCGTTAACTCTTTTTCTGTTTCAGCATCAAGCTCTTTATTCTTTTCTATTTTCTCAAGAATGACACCATGTTGACTACGTATGTAGCTTTTTAGAGCAGATTCAAATGCCAATGCCCGTTTAACTTCAACATCGTCGAAATACCCATTATTAATTGCAAATAGCGTAAGTGCCATTTCAGAAACGCTTAATGTAGCATATTGAGGTTGCTTCATAAGCTCAGTTGCCATCTTTCCGCGCTCCAGTTGCTTCCGCGTTGCCTCATCCAAGTCTGATGCAAACTGCGCAAATGCGGCCAGTTCACGATACTGAGCTAACGCTAAGCGAATACCACCACCTAACTTCTTGATAACCTTTGTTTGTGCTGCACCACCCACTCGTGACACTGACACCCCAGCATTTATCGCTGGACGAATACCTGCATTAAATAAATCTGTCTCTAGAAATATCTGTCCGTCTGTAATTGAAATCACATTCGTCGGCACGAAGGCAGTCACGTCACCAGCTTGCGTTTCAATGATCGGCAAAGCAGTCAATGATCCTGTTTTACCTTTTACCGCACCATTTGTAGCCTTTTCAACATAAGCAGAACTTACTCTCGCTGCTCTCTCTAACAAACGAGAATGCAAATAGAACACATCACCTGGATAAGCTTCTCTACCTGGCGGACGTCGTAATAACAATGAAATTTGTCTATATGCCCAAGCCTGCTTCGTTAAGTCATCATAAACAATCAATGCATCCTGACCTTTATCACGGAAATATTCACCCATGGTGCACCCTGAATAAGGTGCGATAAATTGCATTGCCGCTGATTCTGATGCAGTCGCTGCCACCACAATGGTATATTCCATTGCGCCATGCTCTTCCAGCTTACGCACTACGTTTGCAATCGAAGAAGCCTTTTGTCCGATTGCAACATAAATACAGAACATATTTTGGCCTTTCTGATTCAGAATCGCATCAATGGCTACCGCGGTTTTTCCTGTCTGACGATCACCAATAATCAATTCACGCTGGCCACGCCCAACCGGCACCATCGAATCTACTGATTTCAAGCCCGTCTGCACAGGCTGATCCACAGATTGCCGCCATATCACACCAGGCGCAATTTTCTCAATAGGCTCTGATCTCTCTGCTGTAATTGGTCCTTTACCATCTATCGGTTGTCCCAGCGCATTTACAACACGACCTAGCAAACCTTCACCAACAGGTACTTCCAAAATACGTCCTGTACACTTAACGGTATCGCCTTCACAAATATGTTCATAAGCGCCCATAATAACCGCGCCTACTGAATCACGCTCAAGATTCAATGCCAGACCAAATGTATTACCTGGAAATTCCAACATTTCACCCTGCATCACATCCGACAAACCGTGAATGCGCACAATACCGTCCGTGACGGACACAATAGTTCCCTGAGTTCGAACCTCTGCTGTATCAGCAAGTCCTTCAATCCTTTTTTTAATCAGCTCGCTGATTTCGGATGGATTTAACTGCATTTTATTTAACTCCTAGCTTTTAAGGGCAACGGCCATGGCTTCAAGTTTACCGCGAACTGAGGCATCAAGAATTTCATCGCCAATTTCAACTTTAATTCCACCTATTAACTCTGGATCAACACTTATCTGAGCTTCTATCTTATGCTTAAATTTTTGTTCGAGATTATCAATCAATTTCTTGATTTGCTTACTTTCCATTGCAAATGCACTAATAATTTTGGCTTCTAAAACACCTTCATGCTGTGCTTTCAATTGTTCAAATAATCGACTAATTTGAGGCAACACAAACGTACGTTTATTTTCTATCAACAACGTCACAAGATTAGTAGCTTCGACATTAAATTTATCCTGACCGATATCCAAAAATATTCCAGTCAGCTGTTTTGCAGAAACCACAGGATTATCAATAAGCGACTTCACATGCTCATCCTCGGTAATCGCTGCTGCAAGCCGCAATATTTCTGACCATCCAGACAAATTATTATCCGCTAGAGCAATTTTATATACCGCATCTGCATACGGTCTTGCAACAGTAATCGCCTCAGCCATTATTTCAAATCTTCCTCAATTGAATCGAGCATACGCGCATGCATTTTGGCATCTACTTCACGACGCAGTATTTTCGCTGCTCCTGCGACGGCTAACTCAGCAACATGCTGCCGCAATGCTTCTTTAGCACTAAACATCTCGTGCTCTATATCCGCCTTCGCTCCGATAACGATTCGATCGCCTTCTTCTTTTGCCGTTTTCTTTGCCTCTTCAACGATTTCTGTGGCTCGTTTTTCAGCTTGAAGAATTATTTCTGAAGCGCGTTGCTTTGCCTCTTTCAATACATCAGATGAACGCTGACTTGCCAACTCTAATTCATGACGACCACGTTCACCAGCAGCCAATCCATCTGCAATCGTTTTCTGACGCTCTTCAATCGCACGCAGCAGCGGCGGCCATACATACTTAACAGTAAACCAAATAAATATCGAAAAGGCTATCGCCTGAGAAATTAAAGTAAAGTTAATATTCATGACAAGCCCGTAATATCTAATCTATACAGCAACAGCATTCTTATTGAATTACTGCCAACAGTGGATTACCGAATGCAAACAACATCGCCAAACCTACAGCAATAATAAAAGACGCATCAGTCAAACCCAGCAAAAGAAACACCTTACCTTGCAAAGTTGGTATCATTTCAGGTTGGCGTGCAGCGCCCTCTAAAAACCGACTGCACATCACACCAACACCGATACATGCTCCAGCTGCGCCTAAACCAATCATCAAACCAATACCTATACCGGTATACGCCTGAATCATTGCCAAATACTGCAAATTATCCATTTTAATTTCCTTTTGTTAAGATTAATGATTTTGCAACAAATAAAACTCATAACTTATGCTAATGTGACTCATGCGCCATCGATATATACACAACCGTCAACATCATAAAAATAAATGCCTGCAAGGTAACAATCAAAATGTGGAATATCGCCCAACCCGCCCCCAAAACCGCACCAAAGAAAGCACCGCTCACCCCCGTTGCAGCCCACATTCCAAGCAACAAGAAAATAATCTCGCCCGCATAGATATTCCCAAAAAGGCGCAACGAATGTGACAAAGGCTTAGATACATACTCAATAAAATTGAATAATAAATTTAGTATCCAGAGCAATGGATTTTTACCAAACGGTGTACAAAAAAGTTCGTGCATCCATCCGCCAAACCCTTTAACTTTTATACTAAAAAATATCATCAAAAACCATACTGATAGCGCCAATGCAAAAGTTGTATTTACATCAGTCGTCGGCACAGTTCTCCAGTTATGCAATCCAAAAGCATGCTCATAAATCCAAGCCATAATATCGATAGGCAAGATATCCATGGCATTCATCATTAAAACCCACACAAAGATCGTCAACGCTGTGGGTGCAACAAACACATGTCGATTGCCATGAAATGTATTTTTTACTTCATTATCAATAAATTCAACCGCCAACTCAACAAATGCCTGACGTTTAGACGGCACGCCGGGGGTTGCTTTACGCACCACCAGCCACATAAACCCAAAGCTTACAATGCCAAGAATTATAGATGTAATCAGCGTGTCAACATGCAAAACCCAAAACGAGCCTTCATTAATTTGCGCTGTTAAGTTGGTTAAATGATGATCTATATATGATGTTGGGGTTAATTCTACACCTGATGCCATGCGCTACCTGCTTTACTTTTGTTAATCTGTCTTACTCTTTATGTTATCTGAGATAAATAACGCCATACTATGAACCAGGATAGTTAAAATAAATGTTCCGATAAATATAAGTACATTAATACTCTCATAGTTCTTTAACACTATCCATAATAGAATCACAATCAAGCATATTTTTACAATCTCAGCTTTTATTGCAGTTCTGATTGCCCCACTAGCCGTATACCCTTCGTGTTGCGAAATAATCACCGAAAATGCTAAAGAAGACACTAAGCTAACCATTCCTCCCAGCATTGCTGACATTACGCTATGAAAATCTGATAAAAAACCAAATACAATTACAACAATTAAGGTAAGGAGCAATTGCGCTTTCAGCACAATATTAAGCGGCCTATTTTTTATCCAAGACATATATCCATCTTTGGAACAGACAGCACATTATCCGTACTTAAAAAAGCGGCCATGTTAGCTTATTTAAGCTACTCAGTCAATGCAAAGTTCCGGCCTGTATAGTGAGCAAATAGATTGTCCAGATTTGCAGCACATAATCCTGTTTTAAATGAAGAAAAGGATCGGGAATATGAAAGTGCTCTCATAGATCATCAAATTCAAGTCGGACACCCCCATAGACTCTGGGAATCAATACTATTAATTTTTAGTGCTCACAATAACGGTCATTCAGAACTCTCTAGCGTCGCACAAGCATCCGCAGCGACGATCAGCTTGCGATAGCGCACAGCCCATTCGAGCGGAATAGACGATATCTGATCGTTTTGTTGTGCGGTGTAAGCTGCCATAATGGCGCCGAGCATGATGGCACGGCCACAACTATCACCGCCGATGCGAATATTTTCTTCAATAGCTGTGCGATAATCGGACGCATACCGGGCGATATGCGCAATAATCGGCATGCCTTGCAGAACATGACAAGCTGAACCAAAGCGATTGGCAATGGCGATACTGTCAAGTGTGTGGGTTTGCAAAGCTTCCTCAACCAGTGGCGCCAGTTTCCTTTCGGCATATAGTAATGCACTCGTCAATGCTTGAGTGATTGTTTTTCCATGCAATATTTCCAATAGAACACTGCCTGCATACTGCGCTGCTGCAACTGCAGTGTCATTATGATTGGTCAGACGCACAACTTGCGCTATCTTGGTCAATAATGCTTCTTGAGACCCCTTGTGAGCAGCTACCACGGCTGGTAGCGTCGCCAGTGCGGCAAACTGATCGTCATCGGCACCGGAGTTTTGCGGAAATTCTTCCGGTTTAAGTGGTAACAGTATTTGTAAGGTCTGCCGTGTGGGTGAATCGACATAGCCCGTGTATCCGCCGCCCGGGCCAAAATGATTGCAGTATTCCGTCTGGTACGCAACACGATTAAATTGACCATGTTGCGCGAAATGGCGCAGCATCAGCAGGCATAATTCACCATATCCCGATGAATCTCCCGCTATTCTATTGCCATGAGCAAAATAACCTTTGGTTTCTGCATAGTCATTGTCATCGGGTTGCAGAAAAACCAATCCTTTGGTTTTCTCTATTTGTGCAATCCGTGCAGGATCATAAAGCCAATGCAGCCCCAGTGAAGCGGAATCTGCAATCAATGCGCCTAAAATAGCCGCCACACGGGGTTCCAACTTGATACTTGAATTCATGATGTTCTAAAATATTTCTACACTTATTTAATTTCAACCTCATCGGATATTCTGTGTGCTTCTTCTACAAGCATGACCGGAATACCGTCTTTGATCGCAAAAGAGAGTCTATCCGGCTTGCAAATCAACTCCTTATCTTCCTTTTTGTAGATGAGCGGTCCTTTGCAAAGTGGGCACACCAAAATATCCAGCAATCTTGCATCCATAAATTTTCCTTATTCAACTGACGTCAATGTTCTATTTTAGAGCTTACCGAGAATGTCATCCAATTGATCCAAACTGGTATAGTGGATCACAACATTACCCTGATCGTTTTTCCTTGGTTTAATAACCACTTGCGCACCGAGACGTTCGGAAACATCTTCTTGTAATCGCAACAAATCCCGATCGGGTTTCTTCACTTTTTTAGCAACCGGATGTTCGATTTGGTTAACCAGTTTTTCGGTTTCACGCACGGAAAGCTGTTTCTGTACAATCAAATTAGCCATTGTAATCTGTTGTGCAGGTACCAGCGTCAATAAAGCGCGTCCATGCCCCATATCAATTTTACCCTGCATCATCAATTCTTGTACTGGGACAGACAAATTGAGCAGGCGCAATAAATTGGAGATGGTGCTGCGCGAATTGCCAAGCGCTTCACCGGCGGTTTGGTGAGTCATGCCAAATTCATTGATCAGACGCTGGATACCCATAGCTTCCTCCAACGGATTCAGGTTCTCACGCTGGATATTTTCGATCAGCGACATGGCAAGTGCGGATTCATCGGCTACTTTTCGGATCAGTGCCGGTACTTCCGTCAATCCGGCTAATTGCGCAGCACGCCACCTTCTCTCACCCGCGATGATTTCGTATTGATCGACACCGACCGGCCGTACCAGAACCGGCTGCATGATGCCTTGTACTTTAATCGATTCGGCCAGTTCTGCCAACGCCTCCGGATTCATATTGGTTCTGGGTTGGTATTTGCCAGGTTGCAGCTTAGATATTTCAAGATTCTGCAATGCTTCTTCCGCAATATCGATACGCCCATCGCCCGACAATAAGGCATCCAAACCCCGCCCCAGCCCTTTTTGTTTTACCATTTTATGGACTCCTTAATTTTGCCATTGCGTATCCCAGTCATACATGAGTGGATCAGGCATTGAGTATTTCTTTAGCCAGTTCAAGATAAGCCTGCGCACCTTTTGACTGCCTATCATGATACAAAACGGGTAAACCAAAACCGGGCGCTTCAGCCAACCGCACATTGCGCGGGATCACAGTGCGATACACTTTGTCGCCAAAGTGCTTCTGCAACTGGTCGGAAACCTGTTGTGCCAAGATACTGCGTGGATCGAACATGGTGCGCAACAAACCTTCAATACGCAGTTTAGGATTGAAATTACTGCGCACTCTCTTAATGGTATTGACCAGATCGCTTAAGCCTTCCAGCGCATAATATTCGCACTGCATCGGGATCATTACCGCCTGCGCAGCGCATAGTCCATTCAGTGTCAGTAAATTTAAAGCAGGAGGACAATCGATCAAAATATAATCATATTCATGCTCAATGGCTTCGAGTGCTGTTTTCAAGCGAACTTCCCGCTGAGGCAAATCCACCATTTCAACTTCAGCACCAGCCAAATCCCTGTTCGCGGGTATTACGTCATATTTGCCTCGGGTGTCTGCAATACGCACGGTTTGTATGGACTCATTATCCAATAACACATGATAAACCGTGATTTTGATCGTTTGTTTGTTAATGCCGCTACCCATGGTTGCATTGGCTTGTGGATCGAGATCAATCAGTAAAACACGTTTTCCTGAAGCGGCCAGGCTCGCAGCCAGATTAACACTGGTTGTGGTTTTTCCAACACCGCCTTTTTGATTGGTAATCGCTAGAATTTTCGTCACGGGTTTAGCTCCTGTATTCATTAGGTTGAATCAAAGCTGCGATGTATTTTAATCCGAGGTTGCTAATTTTTTAATGATAATGAGTTGTCGGGTTGCATCAAGCCCCGGTACAGTCAGCGAGACCATCTTTTCAATACCAAAGGGCGCATGGATTTGCTTGAGCTCGTTGTCTGGGCAGTTTGCTTTCATCGCGACCCATCGACAGTTGGTATTATTTTCAACAGCCAATTGTTGCGTGAGTTGTATAAATTCACCCAAATCGGAAAATGCACGCGTAATGATAGTGTCCACTCTTTCATCCGGTCGAATATCCTCACTGCGTTTTGCCATAACTTCCACATTCTGTAGCGCCAATTCAATCTTAACTTGTTGCAAGAAAGAAGCTTTTTTTTGATTACTTTCAACCAACGTCACCTGCCAATCCGGTCTTGCCAATGCAATCGGTATGCCCGGCAAACCCGCGCCGCTGCCTACATCGACGATCTGTGGGCCACTAATATGGGGCAGTACTGCCAAACTATCCATCACATGCTGATAAAGCATGTCTTGCGGGTTTCTGATCGCGGTTAAATTATGTATCCGATTCCATTTTTCGATACACAATAAATACTGCTGTATCAATTCAGGAAGTGATCTTTCCTGATGTGCGAAATCACAGTCAAGTGCCTGTAAGCTCTGTGTAATTTCCTTTAATAGGCTCATGCACTTTGTTGCTTGTCATTAATACCCAACCCGCGCTTTAAATGCACCAAAAGCAATGAAATGGCAGCGGGAGTCACACCGGAAATCCGGGAGGCTTGCCCAATGGTTTCCGGTTTATGTTGATTCAGTTTTTGTTGCACTTCATTGGAGAGTCCCTTAACTACCACATAATCAATATCTTTTGGCAGCACGGTATTTTCATATTGCACCTGACGGGAAACCTCTTCCTGCTGCCGCTGAATGTAACCGTGATACTTGGCTTGTATTTCAACCTGTTCAGCCACTTGTGCATTAACCACCGGTGTGCCTGCACCGGGCAATGTCATTAGTGTGGCGTAGGTGACGTCTGGGCGCCGCAATAACTCGGTTAATGTATATTCCCGCTCGATGCCTTTACCCAGAACGCGCATCGCTTCCTGTTCCGGCAATGTACCTGGAAACAAACGCACTGAATTGAGTCTTTGCTGTTCTTTCTCAATGGCTTCCTGTTTATCAACAAAAGCGGCCCAACGACCATCATCCACCAATCCGAGCTTCCGACCCATTTCAGTCAAGCGCAGATCGGCATTGTCTTCACGTAATTGCAAGCGATATTCCGCGCGACTGGTAAACATCCGGTAAGGTTCCGTGACGCCGGAAGTTACCAAATCATCGACCAGAACGCCTAAATAGGCCTCATTTCTTTGCGGCAACCAGGCTTCCTTTTGCTGAATTTTCAGCGCGGCATTAACGCCGGCCAATAACCCTTGTGCGGCGGCTTCTTCATAACCGGTCGTACCATTGATTTGTCCGGCAAAGAACAGATTCCCGATAGTTTTGGTTTCCAGCGAACGCTTCAGGTTGCGCGGATCAAAATAATCATATTCGATGGCATAGCCAGGCCGGGTGATATGTGCATTCTCAAGACCGGCGATGGAATGGATTAATTTGACCTGTACTTCAAACGAAAGGCTGGTCGATATGCCGTTGGGATATATTTCATGCGTGCCGAGTCCCTCCGGTTCGAGAAAAATCTGGTGCGATTCCCGAGCGGAAAAACGCACCACTTTATCTTCGATCGAAGGACAATAACGTGGCCCAACGCCTTCTATTTTCCCGGTATACAACGGTGAATCGACCAAACCATCACGAATAATGTCATGCGTCATTCCATTGGTGCTGGTTATCCAGCAGGAAACTTGCGACGGATGCTGAATACCTTCACCGATAAATGAGAACACCGGAATAGGCTGATCGCCGGGCTGCTCCAACAATTTTGCATAATCCATGCTGCGACCGTCGATACGTGGCGGGGTGCCGGTTTTTAGCCGCCCTGCCGGAAACTCCATTTCGCGCAGTCTTTGTGCGAGTGCTGTGGATGGCGGATCGCCCGCTCTGCCGGCCTTGAAATTGGTCTTGCCAATATGCGCCAATCCCGCCAGGAAGGTGCCGACGGTCAATATTACCGCGCGCGCATAGATTTTAATATTGAGCTGCGTGATGACACCGACTACTCGATCGTTTTCAATTATCAGATCATCCACGCCTTGCTGCATGACCTGGAGATTGGGTTGGTTCTCAATACGTTTGCGGATGGCTTGCCGGTAAAGCACTCGATCCGCCTGCGCGCGCGTGGCTCTGACTGCGGGGCCTTTACTGGAGTTGAGGATGCGAAACTGAATACCGGCTTCATCGGTGGCTATTCCCATCGCACCGCCCAATGCATCGATTTCTTTCACCAGATGGCTTTTGCCTATGCCGCCAATCGACGGATTACACGACATCTGACCAATCGTCTCGATATTATGCGTCAGCAACAGCGTTTTATGCCCCATACGCGCGGCCGCCAACGCCGCCTCAGTTCCGGCATGACCGCCGCCAACAACAATAATTTCGAATTCTGTGTGACTGCTCATAGTGCTTAAGCCTCAGATGTTTCCGGAATAACTAATTTCTTGATGGTAGAAAGGATTCTTGCCAGAGATGTTTCACGTGAAACCTTTTTGCAGCTTTCGCTGATAAAAGATGTGATTTCAGGATGTGATTATAGGGTGTGTGGAAGAGTGAAGGCAAGCTTTGTGGTTTTAAGAGTACTTGTTTGCAAACCATCAGTGATAGAAGAAATATTAAATACTGATTGCTGGATGGCAAAGTGCATAAAATAAGAAGATTAGTCCCCTCCAGTCCATGTTGGAAGTATTTTCCCAGTTTCCTGAGCGACAAGATGATTAAAATTGTCGCGTTCGGTGATTTTATGGCGAATAAACTCTACAGTTTCTGTATCAGACAATATTTTCACGATGTCACGTAGCTTATCACGGTTGCCCAAAATTCCGCCTGGCTGATTCTTAGAAGCGCCGTCACGTGTAACCAATATAGCATTCCAATGTGCTGCCTCAAAAATAACTCTTACATCGTTATGTTGATTTTGATTTTTTGCACTTTGAGGAAAAATTGCATTTTCTATCTCGCGATAGCGCTTGCAAGTAATATCAATATTCTCATCGGTAAGAGTATGTAGATAAGTACGTGTTTTCTTGGTTCGCTGTGCATTATTTCCCGCAAGCGCTTCTCTATAGCTGACGCCAGATATATTTATTAAAATGATTTCATCATTAGCCCATTTCTCAATCTGGTTCATTGTGCAAAGCAGACCACGAGCATTAATCAGATTGGTATCAATATGGAAAATTGGTGTATATAGCATACGTTGTTGCATTTCAATCATGGTTGAGGAACTATGCAATATTAAATTTGGAACGAGCCTCAGCCATTACTTTGGCAACAGCCGGTTTATACATTTCAGAGAGTACGCCGCTTGATCGAAAGATTATGCTCTCAGACCAATTACAACCAGATTCATCTTGTTCTTGGAGTAATGTAATTTCTCCAAAACTACATTTTTCACAGCCTTTAATTTCATTAATTTCTCTCGTGAGCCAAACTTGCAGTTCTTCTTTTGTAACAACAATCCTAGACATATGTAACTCCTGTTTATAGATTGTCGAATAGTATTCCAAAATTTGTTATTTTGAAGTTACCTAAATTCAATTGGTAAGCTTGCGATTATTTCAACAAAAACTCCGCCCGACTCCCTTTCTTCTGCTCGTCTTCTTTGGTTTCATGCACACCTACAACAAAAACTCGCGCATCGGGAATTTTGCCGTTTTCGACCAGCCAAGTGCGGGCGGCGTTGGCACGGCGTTCGGCCAGTGCTGTCAAATCGTTGTCGTTGACTTGCGTATTTGCCAATATGAGTTGTTCCATCTCGGCACTGGGTAAGCCTTTAGTCAGACCAATTACGTTCTTGGGTTTGTCGAATTCCTCTTTTTTGTAGACCATTTCAAGATATTTGCTATATTCTTCGGGCGTAAGTGTCACATCCGTGATGGCGCCGCTGGCGATGCCTTTTTTGGTTTGCTCGGTAAGCTTTTGCGCTTTTACTTTATCTTGCAGCATGGCAATCTTGAGTCCTTCATAATCCTGCGCAGAGTCGATATGACCGGAAATCTCCAACTCGAGCGACGGGCGGTCATTTAATATTCCCGCCAAGGCTTCCAAACGCTTTGCTGCATCTGCGTCGATATCAGCAAAACCGGGCACAAAGGAAATCTCGGATAATTCTTCACCACCCTCCAGTGCTGCGCCCAGTAAAGCGAAGGGCGATGTGATGGCCTTCGTGATGAGATTTATGAATGCCTTGAAAACAAGAGCACCCACGTTAAATTGTGGGTCATTAATTGATCCTTCGAGTGGCAGATGAATATCAATTTCACCTCGCCGATTCTTGAGGAGTGTCAGTGCGAGATTGAGCGGAAGTGACACGGCGTCTTCACTTTCTATTTTATCACCCAAAGTAAATTGATCCAGAAAGATTTTATTTTCCGCGGTTAAAGCGCCTTTCTCGACATGATAGTGAACGTCCATCGAGAGCTTCCCCTTCTCAATGGCATAGCCGACGTACTTTCCAGAGTAAGGACTAAAAGGGGGCAGATCAATATCTTTTACTTTAGCCGTGAGATCCAGCAGAAAATCGGCACTAAATGGATCAATGCTTCCGTGTATTTCCAGCGGTGCTATTTTATCTATTGCACCACGAATATCTATTTTCCCGGATTTATTCGGCGCTAAAGGGCCGATTTGTCCCGAAAGTCCGGTCAGATTTGCACGATAATTCGGTTTGACAAATCGATCATTAAAATTGATATTGCCTTGTTGCAAGTAAATCTTACCGATATGAATGGTAGTTTCTTCTTTGGGTTTTACTTGATAAACCTCAGTAGGCTCAATAACGGGGGTTGCTATTTTGACTTCCATGGCTTTGTCGGTTGCGGATACCTCGACTTCCAGTGGCTTGTCCATCTGAATGATTTGTATGAGATTGAGATTCCCATCGGGCAAAAGTGTCACGCGCGCGTAAAAATCGCCAAAATGAATAGTATTCATCGCAATGCGCATGGGTTCATTGGTAAAATTTATGTCATTGATTTCCAGTTTTTTCCAACGCACCAGATCTTGTGCATTTTTTGCATCGAACACATTGAAATTTGCCAGCTTGCTATTACCCTTGGCTTGAATTTTCAACGGATCGCCGTGCGCTTTTACTTGCCCTTGAAAAGAGATATCGCCACTAGTCAGTAGCGCGGTCAATTTGTCGCCTAGCCAGCCTTGCAAAGATACCAAATCGACAGCATTCAGATCCAGCGTCAAATCCGTTGACAAGGGAGCCCATGCCAGCGAACCATTCATTTTAATGTTGCCAAGCTGATTCACTCGCGCCTGCAATGCCAGATTCAATGGCTTGATGCCGTTTAGATCGATGCTATCTAACGTGATATTCAATGGATCCATGATCATCGGCGTACTTTTTGTCAGTGTCAGATCTTCATAATGCAACTTGGCTGCTTTGAGTTTTACGCGCTTGATTTGCGTAGTCCAAGGTGCATCAGCAGCAGGTGATTTTTCCTTGCTCGCACTGCTCACAGACTCGCCTGATTTCGCTGCTTTTTCCGTTGTTTTAATCTCTGCTGCGGCAACAGGCGTGGGTTTTCTCCCAGGCATTGGAATGCGCGCTTGGGTTTGGACTTGCGCCTGCGTTTTAGTTTTAGCCTTCTTCTGAACTTGAACGTCTTGAGTGCTGCTGAATAAGCGAGTTAAATCGATATCGCCGCTGGCTTCCCGGCGTAACGTAGTGTTCAAACGATCCAGCGTTATTTCTCCCAATGCAATCTGATGCTTGAATTTATCGACAATTACTGAATCAGCATCCAATCCGGCAATGGATAACGCAGGATTCTTTTCACCCTCACGCGTTAACGCGACCTGATCGATATTCAATTTAATTTGTGATGGCTTTTCACCCATCACATCGACTTCGCTCAAAGTGAGCGTTAATTGTTTCAAGCTGGCTTGATAGGGAGAATGGACCGTGCTGTTTTTTAAAGATAGTCCTTGTAATGTGGCGCTGCCGGTTAGCGTAATGTCCGGTGCTTTATTGGATGCCTGTGCAAAAGTAAGCAGTAGATCACTATTGAAATGACCGGAAAGCAGGCTGATACCACGAGGTAAAGGGGCATACTGATCGAACTGGGTTAAATCGAATTCGCTGAGTTTAAGCGCCAAGGTTGCTTCCTGATTCTCACTAAAAGGACGTAGCTTGCCATTGAGCAAAAGAGGGGATCCGTTAATTTTTGCGCTGAAGTGAGGCTCTATCCAACTGGTAAGCGCACTATCAAAATTGGCAATGATGGGAATACCCAGATTAATTTCAGTGACCTGATGATCAGCGTTCATGTATTGATCATCAAATTCAAAATATCCCCCCTGAATCGTGATATTGCTGATAGAAAATTTGGTACCCTGATCATCTTTGTCTTCTGACGGCTGAGCGAATTTTTCCAGCAAGTCGGAAATATTCAGTTGGTTTTCCGCCTGCCGCACCAAGCGTAGTTTAGGGTCTGTCAGGGAAATCGCAGTAATGATGGGGGCACGTCGTTTGAGTGATTCAATACTCAAATCGACATACAATCTGTTAAAGGCAAACAACGCTTGATCCGGTTGACTGCTGTCAACTTTCTCGCCGATACGAAAACCATGCACGATTAACTCAAGTCTATGCAGCTTGATTTCAATGGATGCCACGCTAACAGGGCGCTGCAGCATTTCCGACAAGCGTATCTCAAGTTGAGATTTCGCGTAACCGGGTAACCAGAGATAGCTCAGTGCTACCAACAGGACAATCAGTGCAACTATGACGCCGAGGCTGATAGTCAGTCGTCTATAGGGAATCAAACGTTGCTGTGCAGTCGAAGTCATAGTGTGCCTCTCAAGGTTTACAGCGAGTTAGCGAGCATGTTCAAACATCAGTCATTGATTTTGTAACATGCGAGTGAGCTACTCAGAAACTGCACAACTGCAATCTGCTCAATAGCTCATTTTAAAAACCGACTTAAATAACAAAAAATACCCAGTCTTAATAGTGTGAACCTGCTGCTTTGAGACTGATCAATTCAACATCAAAAATCAGTGTTGCATTCGGCGGAATAACATTACCTGCGCCCCGTGCACCATAAGCCATGGACGATGGAATGATCAAAGTGCGTTTTCCGCCTACTTTCATCCCAGTAACACCTTGATCCCAACCCTTAATCACCCGTCCTGCGCCCAGCATGAATGAGAAATGCTCGTTACGGTCAAGCGAGCTATCAAATTTTTTACCTTTTTTATCCGGTGCATTTTCGTCATAAAGCCAGCCGGTGTAATGGACATTCACGGTTTTCCCTACTTCGGCTTCTTCACCGGTGCCAACGACAGTGTCAATTTTCTGAAACTGAGAATCATCGGTGGCCGCGACCGATTCTTTGTAAGCAAATGCCGCCTGAGGTAATAGAACAAGTGCAAACAACAGGATAATACTTAAATTAAACAGATTTTTTGTATTCAGCATAATTTCCTCAAGAAAAAAATAAATTCGGTTAATTCTAATGACTAACTCTCAGGTATTATAACCCTTAAGATCCATCCGTCATCAACGATGATTCTATTCGATCTTTTCAGTATGGACTGATAAAAACAGTTGAACATCAATAGCTCTTGGTATTTCATCGTGTAATTCTTGATACATTAAAACAATGCAACCTCCTGAGCAACGCGAAAAAGTCGGACTTGAACAGCGAACGCTAAACGAGCAAACGGCGGATCTTTTATGTTTGCATGATTCGCCATTCGTGCGTGCCATGTATCTAGGCGCCGGTTTTCTGGCACTGTTTCTGGGTATATTGGGCGCGGTTCTGCCGATATTACCAACGACACCGTTTGTATTGCTGGCAGCCGCTTGTTTTGCACGCGGCTCGGAGCGTTTCCATAGAAAATTATTGGCCAATCAAATAGCAGGACCAATCATCCTTGAGTGGCGCCTCTATCATAGTATTCCGCGCCGTGCTAAGCGCTGGGCGTATTTCTTGATGACATTGTCATTTGGCAGCTCTATTTTGATTGTACCCGAGGTATGGCAAAAGGTAATGCTGGTTGGAATTGGTTGTACCCTGGCCTTTTATATCTGGCGCATTCCAGTACGAGAAGCAGATGTATCCTAACCGTGGTCAGTAGTAGCGGGAATTACCTTCCGCATTCAGAAGAGATATTCCTTGTCTCATTGAACTATCAATAACTAAGAAATTTAGAGAGAGTAGTCTCAGATAGTCAAGTTCTGACGGCATTTCTCTTCAATACAAAACTAAAAGGGCAATTTGCAAGCTTTCCCATAAGGCAAATCGCCCTTAATTGATTATTTGTTGCTTGGCTTGGCAGCACGTAATACTGGGTAATGTTGTATGAAAACCATATCCTGTCCAGCGTTTGCTTTGTGGCAAGCTGCACAGGCCTCATCCGCCTGTATTATGCCTTGTTTGGCTTCATAGGATTCAAAACCAAAATACGCCCAATTACCAGGTCTATCTGGATAGCGTTTGGAATCTTTTACCGTAGCGGCAATTCCATTGTATTCGCCCTGGAAATAACCGTTTCCACTGGCTGATGCTTTAGCACCCACACTCACAAGCTCTTTAACGATCACCGTTCCATCACGGAATTCACCTGTTTTTTTCCAATGATTCCAGCTTGTTGGATCGATATATACATTATGAAATTCAGGAAATGCAGGCTTTCCATCATTCATATCATTCGGAGTAACTGGTGCACCAATAAAAACCCATTCCCGATAGTTTTTTGGAGTAAGCAATATATTTTCTTTAGTAAAACTACCAAAATTCTGGTCTTTATGGTGTGCATCCGAAGCACTTGCAGAACTTGTCAAAGCGATGGATAACAATAAGGGTGCAATACCACCTAATAACGTCTTTCTAAGCTGTAACATAATAAGCCCTTAAAATAATTAAAGAAACGTAAATAGAAGGCAATAGCATACGCTACCTTCTTTCTCAGAGTAATCAGACATCTTCTCCTCGTCAAGCGGTAAATCAAAGTAGCGATAGCAAAATACTGTTTTTAGATGTGGATATATTATGTCGATCTCATGGTGCGATGCCGTGAAAGCCTTGCGGCAGGGGATATAGTGCCTTGTGCACCTGCTTTGCGAGCAATTTTAATCATCGCTATTAACAAATAAATACTCCAGATACGCAACTTAATGAGGTAAAATTCATTTCCTATAATGCGTTCTGATTACGTACTTCAGTATTCTATGTATATAGAGAAAGAAATATCCAGCTTTGATTTTGATCGCTGGTCCGAAATGACTCATGCCAGCAATTGCTCAGTGAGCTGTTAGCGCAAACGTCACTGCATCACAAGCAACGGATGATAGGCTTACAATGGCAAGTGGATCAAATCCGTATGCGCGCAAGTTAATATTTTTCTATCTTCCCATCTGATTGGCACATGGCCAAGTTTCTAAAAAGAATCGCTCGTAGTGAAATCGATGTGGCAATCAGCGAGCAAAAAGGTGTGCGTTCGCTGCATTTGGGTGGCGATATGGTACAAAGTGCCATGAGAGTAGATGCGCCCAATGCGCTAGAATTGGTCTATACCCAATGCATGATGGGGTTTTTGTTGTTTCGTCCAATACCCGCTCATATCTTGATGATTGGCTTGGGTGGCGGATCATTGGCAAAATTTGTTTATCATCACTTGCCTCAGACCAAAACCACGGTCATTGAAATTAACCGACAGGTGATCAGTACAGCCTTTAATTATTTTGCATTACCGAAAGAAGATGAACGCCTTGAAATTGTTCACGCAGACGGTGCGCAGTACATTGCCGGTCATCCGCTCAGCACGGATATTTTGATGATCGATGGTTTCGATGACGGTTGCCAGATTGCTTCTCTTTGCAGTCGGCAACTTTATGATCAAGCTTACCAAGCTTTGTGCAAAGATGGTGTGCTTGTCGTTAATTTATTGAGTCGGGATAAAAATCTCGATACTTATATACAGAGAATTAGCGATAGTTTTCAGGGTCATATTGTTGCCATGCTAGCAGATGTACGCGGTAATCTGATTGTGTTTGCGTTTAGGCATAGTCCAGGAAAAGTGTCTTGGAAAACACTTAAAACCAGGGCTAAAAAGCTTGAGGAAATATACGGCTTACCATTTTCTGAATTCGTATTCAAATTACGGAAATATAATGACTGCTATGATAAATATTTGGAACTCTAAGCAGCCAGTGGGATAACGGTTCATATTTCCTCAATTTCTCGTTACATAGATCTACTATGCACCTCAAAATAGAGAAAATCCGCACTCGCTCTCCCACTCGGCTCGTTACGATTGCTTAAGTCCGGCGGGCTCCTAGCTTCAGGACTATATAGAACCTAATGTCTGTGCTAAAGTCTGAATTTTACAGTTTTAAAGAAAAGGTGAATGATGGATTATAGTTATGAATCGGAGCATACGAAGTTTATGCGTGAATTAATCGAGAAAAACCCTAAACTGGAAGAAAAGCGATTAGAGGCACGGAATATCTGGTGGGATAAGAAGCTCGACAAAGAAGAACAAAAACGTTTTGATGAATCCGATGAGCCGATGAAACCTTATGTTTATTTTGGTGGGTAAGTTTTGATAAAACTCCGCTAGTTTTATTGATATCCAATTAACTCTCAAGAAGAAATAACAATTAAACTACCCATTCGGGAGATATTGCTCTAATCCTTCGAGGAGAGTTGTGTGATAAAGATGTTGGTAGTGTTCTTTACGGTATTTCTCATATCCGCATGTGCGAATCTCATCGATTCCAAAGAGAAACCCCAATTGTATGAAGAAAAGCTCGCAGGAGAACATTCCGCGCTTGCGAGTTGCGTGTTTAGCAAACTGCAATTGGATAGCAGATCGTTCATGCACATACTGCAATTCAGGAATCGGCAATACCCGGATGTCAATGCATCCGAAATCCTTGCGTTGGATACCCGATATCTGCCGAATATGGTGGCGACTTATTCCCCTACCAATCCGGATGCTGTCTTTATTCATGGCGGCCCCAATCCGGAAATTCTGCCGTATGCGCATAGAAACAAAGGTAATGAATCTGTTTACGCGTTTGTCTTGATGCTAAAGAAAATTGATGACACCGCAGTGAATGCCACGCTAAAAGGAGATCAATACCTGGGTGACATTGCCTGGAAAATGCTGCGAGCATGCGTTGCTTCCCAAACCAAACCTTAATTATTATTTCCTGACTTGGCTAGCAATACATCCAGTACACGCGTACTCAGAACTCGCTTGAGAAACCCAAACAGATAAGTTGGGAACGTCACATAGTAACGTGGCTGCGGCTTGGCGGCTTCCAATGCATGAATGACTCGCTCAAGTACGGCCTCAGGCGGTAATGTAAAGGGAACAGCGGGACCCGGCTTGTTAAGACGCGCTAAGACGCCTTGATACCTTTCGCGATGAAAACTGCTGTCAATATCGATATACTTTGCCAGCGCTTTGACTGCATTCATGCGGAACTGGCTGGCAATCGGCCCTGGCTCAATCAAACTGACATAAATATTGCTGCCGCGTAATTCCAGTCGCAGCGTATCGCTGAGCCCTTCAATGGCATATTTTGAAGCATTGTAAGCACCCCGGAAAGGCAAGGCAACGAAACCCAGTACCGAGCTATTCTGGATAATTCTGCCGTAACCCTGACGGCGCATCACCGGTATCGCCAGATTGGTCAACTCCTGCCAGCCAAACACATTGGTCTCGAATTGCGCGCGCAAGGCATCGCGATTCAGATCTTCCACCGCTCCCGGTAATCCGTATGCGCCATTGTTAAACACCGCATACAATTCACCATTGGTACGGCGCATCACTTCTTCAAAAGCAAAATGAATCGAATTCGAATCGGTTAAATTTAAGCGAAAGCTCTCTAAACCTTCGGCCAGTAGCATTTCAACGCTTTCTCGTCTTCTGGCGGTAGCAAACACGCGATAGCCGCGCTGCTGTAATACCTTGGCAACACAGTAGCCGATTCCGCTGGAGCATCCTGTGATTAATATGGTTTTTTTCATTGACTCGGATTAACCTGTAAATATTTGATTTTGTAGTTTTATTATTTCTTATTACTTGACAATGTATTGAATGCGAAGATAGCATCCATTCATGCTACAAGCCTTACAGCGTAGAAAATAACATAAGAAAACACTATTCATGTCAAAAATTTTATTCCGGCTTCATGGCGTCCCCGATGATGAAGCCGATGATGTACGCGAGTTGTTAGCCAATCATGCGATTGATTTTTATGAAACATCGCAAGGTAACTGGGGGGTGTCCATGCCGGCCATATGGCTCAAGGATGACAGCCAGTTCCAACAAGCGCGTGCATTACTGGACACCTATCAGAATGAACGGGGAATCAGGATGCGAGAGGAATACGCGCGCCTGAAACGGGAAGGAAAGAATAAAACTTTTATCGACGCAATTACACAAAACCCTGTACGTTTTACGATCCACTTAGCACTTGCAATATTGGTTATTTATTTGTCCGTCCGACTGGTTTTGGATCTTGCGCCATAAAAGAACATGCGCCAATCCAGCAATATTCACCGACTAATACGGTATGATAGTAATCCACGTCCTGTTTTATCCATGGACATTCTAAGGAGGAGAAAACATGAAATATACATTGAAAACAATTGCTGCAGTACTGATCGTAGCGCCGCTCTATGCCCATGCCGGCGGAGACCCTGAGCACGTCAAATTTCCGGAAGGTTATGAAAAAACCTTTACAAAATATGCCACCATGAATCGCGCCAATCAAACGCAAGTTGCCAAGCTGTATGCCAATGAGGCTGCAATTTCCGGTTACACCCAAGATCAAAAAGGTGCTTTCGGCTCTGTTATTGTCATGGAAATTTACACACCTAAAAAAGATGCAGATGGTAAACCTATTGCGGGCAAGGATGGACTCTTTGAAATCGATTCACTGTCAGCCGTTGGTGTGATGGAAAAAAGAAACAATTGGGATGCGGCTTTTCCCAAAGAAAATCGTACTGGTGATTGGGGTTTTGCTGTTTATAACCCGGATGGCAGCGTGAAAAGCAATGACCTGAACTGTGTGCAGTGTCACACGCCTTTACAGGCACAGGATTACTTGTTTACTTATCAAAAATTAGTTGATTTTGTAAAGAAATAATAAGGTTAAGATGATTTCTGATCTGATGGTTTTGACATAAAGTAAAAAACCATCAGATCCATTTAATTTTGTTGTGATTAACGGTTATTTCAGCTCACTCATATCCTGATTCAATTTAGTCTTACATTGTTGTTCCTTGCCAGCCAGATCAAGGACACCAGTGCTCCTCATACACTCGTTATATTCAAATAAGATATCACTCTTTTTCTGAGCCAGCGCTATCGAAGCTGAAAGTTGTTTGACCTGCTGTGTGACGGTCTGCGCTATCGTAGTGCCGGCGCCATCAATACTGTCTTTAGCAGCATCTATTTTTTTCAATGACTCTTGATTGATTTTGTTGGCCTGCGTAGAGAAAGCTTGATTGGCCTTGTTGGAATAGTTTCTTAATTCATCAACATTCTGTTGTGTGATGCCAGCCAATTTCTCTTGATAATTGTTGAGTTCGCCTTGAACAAAGGTGTTGATACCTTCTTTGAAGCCATCCAATGAACTATCAATTTCCTGCTTAAACATCTGCATCTTTTTTTCTACCAATTGCTTGATGTCATCATCCAGCCGTTTCACAATGGTGTCAGAGATTTTTTCAACAGGTGGCCGGGAATCAATAATTTCAGTTTTTGTTTCATTCAAACTGGATCTGATTTCGTCAGCGAGCAATTTCTGCTTGCCATCCATCTGATTTAAAGAATTTTTCTCATTCTCGGCAATTAACCATGAAATCAGAATGAGATCTTTCTTCTGTTCCTGGTTGAGACCACGAATCAATTCATCCAGAATATCGGCAGAAACCTCTTTATTGGCGACATCCTGCAAATGGCTCAAATTGGCGGAATTGAGCAACTCCTGCAAGCTACCGTGCATTTCATTGACATTGGCATCCGCTCTGGCCATCGCGGTGGATTGGCGCAGTAGCTCATAAGGCAAATAGACCAATGCAAGTACCAAACACAGAAAATATGCGGAAAATCTCCATTTTCTGAATTTTATAAAATAGCTGAGACCGAATAACCCAATAATCAGTAGAACAGAGGGTGTCAGAATGGATACCATATCCAACCAACTTCTTCCTATGAGCGCATCAAAGGAAATAAAACTTGTTACTTTAGCGATAAACTCGTCCATCAATCACTCCTAATATGACCAAAAAATGCATTAACGTAAAACAATCTTCAATATTGCTCAACATTGACTTGCCGAATATTGATAATTTATCACGGTATAGTGAATTGATTGTATAAACTTTGTATTTTGTTATCACAAGTAAACACAGGGCATCATCGCTCTCAGCAAGAACTCAAATAGGATTGGAAAATAACGTGCAAACAGCTTATATCAGTCATCCGGATTGTTTCAAGCATGACATGGGCATCACCCATCCGGAATGTCCGCAGCGGCTGGCAGCCATCGAGAATCAACTAAAAGCTTCGGGTTTATGGTCACAACTGCAATGTCACGATGCGCCGCTGGCGACTACAGAACAATTGGCTCGCGTACACACACTGGATTACATTGAAGATATCCGGCAGACCGCACCCGCTACCGGATTGATTGCGCTGGATGCCGATACTGCGATGAATCCATTCACCCTGAATGCTGCATTGCGTGCAGCGGGTGCCGTAGTGCTGGCAACCGATCTGGTGCTGAGCGGAAAGGTGAATAACGCGTTTTGTGCGGTTCGCCCGCCAGGACATCACGCCGAATCCGATCGTGCCATGGGATTTTGTCTGTTCAACAATATTGCCGTCGGTGTAGCGCACGCGATTGCGCACTATCATTTGCAACGCGTTGCGATTCTGGATTTTGACGTGCATCACGGGAACGGCAGCGAAGAAATTTTTCGCGATAACCCGCACGTTATGCTGTGCTCCACATTTCAACATCCTTTCTATCCGTATTGCGGGGCTGATAGCAGTAATCCACGCATAATCAATGTACCTTTGCAACGTGACGCCGACGGTACGGTTTTTCGCAAAGCGGTGACCGATCATTGGTTACCGGCATTAGATGTATTTAAGCCTGAAATGATTTTTGTATCCGCTGGTTTTGATGCGCATCGCGATGATGACATGGCGCAATTGCAGTTGTGTGACGACGATTATGTCTGGATAACGCAGCAGATTAAAGCTATTGCGGATAAATATGCCAGTGGCCGTATTGTTTCCGTGCTGGAAGGCGGGTATGAATTGAATTCGCTGGGGCGCTGCGTTACTGCACATATCAGCGTGTTGAATTCAGATTGATCAGAAATGTAGGGCGAGTTAGCAGTTTCATCGCATAATCCGACATTTCTGGGAATGTGCCTCAACGCCTGAGCCCCGAGGCCTATAGGGACGTTGGTTTATAGCGAAGTGTAGCCATTATGTGCACGATAAGTGGCATGTGGTCGCTATGTTCAAGCCAATGTGAGGGAGCACCAACTTCCAAGGATGCTCCTTCCAATAGAGTCTCGTACAGAAACGCGTAATCAATGTGGTATGGCTTATCTGGACGTCGATACATAAAGAAGGTAGGCGTATCCTCTTTGCCTTATGCTTCACCTCGCTCATGGTGGTAAAGACTTTCAAGGCCGATTTCCTGAAGCTGTCGCACAACATCGCTATGATTCCACCAGCGATCCCACACATCCCAGCAGGTGTTACTGTTTAGATCGCCGATTAGAGCAGACTCTCTCTGCATGAGGAACCGTTGATGCTGTTGGAGGTACTTCCAGAGTTGACCAATGTAGCGGAAGGTCGGGGAGTTCGCTTGGCGGGTCCAGGTAGCTAGCAATGAAATTCGATTGGCTATGATGCAAGGAAGAAACAGTTCTAGAGGACCGGAATCAAGCTCCACCTGTTCCAGAGAGATACTCGGCTTGGCAAAGATCCCTAAACCTCGGTTCTTGTTACTACCAGTCCACAGATGGTTCTGCGCCCATTCACGGTATATGGCATCTGAGCACCATGCTGGATTTTCACATTCCTGAATGATGCAGATGTCTGGTTCGAGCGCGGAAAGGACTCCAAGCTTCTTCCTTAAAGCACCATTGCAGTTCCAGCTAACGATTTTCATAATTGCCAACTAAAATCGGGCTTTTTTATAAGAAGCAAAACATCTGCATAAAATAATTTATTGCTTAATTAGAATTTAATTACCAATTTATTAAAAATCGATCTATTTTTATCTCAATCTAATTTCTAAGGATTATCTTTCACATAAGAATCAAACCTCGGTAATAATTACCTGCAATTCCTGAAACAACAACCGAAAGCTCTTGGGTGGTTTTTCAGCCGCTTTTTCCTTTTGCGCATTACGGATCAATAATCGCAAATGCTGCAAGTCGGCTGCGGGGTATTTTTGCGCAAACTCGGTAAGCGCATGTTCATCACTCAACAGCCGTTCACGCCAGCGTTCAAGCTGATGCAATCTAGCTGTTTGATGTACTGACACTTGTTGCCAGGAATCGAGCTTTTCCTGAATGGGCAGCACATCGATGTTGCGCATGAGTTTGCCGATATATTGCATTTGCCGGCGGCGTGCGCCATGTTTATTCATGGGGCGAGCAAGATTAATTGCGTCGATTAAGATCTCCGGCAAATTAAACTGGATCAATTTCTTTTGATCCAGCTCTACCAATTGCTCGCCGATTTCCTGTAAAGCATGCATGTCTTTCTTACGCTGCGTTTTGCTCGGCCCATCATCCTGTTTGTGATCGTTTTCCGGGTTATTTTGCACGGTAACCTATGTAATGCGGTGTCAAGAAGCTGCTATCATAGCGCTTTCAATGCGTGTTATTCCATTCGATTTGTTTTTTTGTGACTGAAAAACTTCTTTTTTAAATTCCAGCTTAAATTCTCTGCCAACTCGTTATCTATGAACAATCTACCCGTTTCCAACTCTCGATTCTCGTATCCGCTGAGCACACTCCAGCAAATTGCCCGTGATATTCTGGTATACGCAAAACAAGGCGGTGCGACTGCCTGTGAAACCAATGTTTCCGATGGGTTTGGTCAAACTGTCACAGTGCGCCAGAGTGCGGTTGAAACGATTGAATATAATCGTGACAAAGGGCTGTCAGTCACCGTTTACATCGGGCAGAAGCGCGGCAATGCCAGTACCTCCGATTTTTCGCCGCAAGCCATTAGCGATACGGTTGCGGCCGCTTTGTCGATTGCCCGTTACACTGCAGACGATGATTGTGCCGGATTAGCCGATGCGGAATTATTGGCACAAGATTATCCGCAGTTGGATTTGTACTACCCCTGGGAATTGTCGGTTGAAGAAGCCATCGAGCTGGCAAAACAATGCGAACAAGCAGCTTATGCAGCAGATAAACGCATTACTAATTCCGAAGGTGCCACGATTTCAGTCAGTGAATCTCAGTTTATCTATGCCAACAGCCTGGGTTTTATGGGCGGATATCCGCTGTCACGCCACAGTATGAGTTGTGCCATGATCGCTGAGCAGGGAGACAGCAAACAGCGCGATTACTGGTATAGCGTTGCGCGCGATGCCGCTGATCTGGAATCGGCTGAGAGTATCGGGCAAAAAGCAGGTGCACGCAGTGCGGCACGTTTGGGCGCACGGAAAATTGCAACCTGTGAAGCACCGGTATTATTTGAAGCGCCCATTGCATCGGGTTTGATCGGACATTTTGCTTCGGCGGTGAGTGGCGGCAGCCTTTATCGCAAATCTTCCTTTTTGTTGGACAGTATCGGTCAACAGGTTTTTGCGCCGGATATCCAGATCCGTGAATTACCGCATCTGCATAAAGGTCTGGCCAGTAGTGCGTTTGATGATGATGGGGTGGCTACGGTCGCACGCAATGTGGTTGAGAATGGTGTCGTGCAGGGGTATTTTCTGGGTAGTTATTCCGCGCGCAAACTGGGAATGCGCACAACCGGGAACGCCGGCGGTACGCATAACTTGATCATGCAGAATGCAGCGCCGCTGGATTTCGATGCATTGTTGAAGAAAATGGGCAAAGGTCTGTTGGTAACAGAATTATTAGGACATGGCGTCAATGCAGTCACGGGAGATTATTCTCGTGGCGCTTCAGGTTATTGGGTTGAAAATGGTGAAATTGCTTATCCGGTAGAGGAAATTACCATTGCAGGCAATTTGCAGGAAATATTTCAGGGAATATCGGCTATCGGCAATGATGTCGTGGTGCATGGATCGAAACAATGCGGATCTGTACTCATTGATCATATGACCGTCGCAGGTGGTTAATAACGCTATGATCTTTTGGGGATTATCCGGGTATTCTTGATAACCAGGATTATTTCTTTTTCAGTATAAAAACAAACTCATCAGTTGTTTCTGACAAAGACAATAACTCATTGCCTGTCTGATCGGCAAAAACCTGGAAATCAATCACCGAACCCGGATCAGTTGCAACAATTTTCAGAATTTGTCCGCTGATCATCGCGGATAGCGACTGTTTGGTACGTAAAATAGGCAATGGACAAACCAAGCCACGTGCATCCAATTCTTTATCAATCTGCATTGTTTAACAGTCAAATACTTGCTTCTAAACCCCGAGTAGTCATCAGCCGTGCGAGCGGACGACCATACATTCCATGCCTTGCCGGGATAGGTTCTGACAAGCGGTACGTGCCTGATTTTCCTGCAGACCTACCAGTCGGGCGCGATACAGTTTGCGGTTACTGATTTCGACTTCAGTGATCACTACGGCACCGGGTATCCAACGAGTGGCGGCCTGCGCCTGAGCCTGTGCGCGGTCGTGCGCTAAATAAGAGCCGATTTGCACTTCCCAACTTTTGTTGGTTGCCGTAACTCTCTGTGGCTCAATATTGGTTTCAACTTGCGCAACCTTTGGTATTACTGGATTCGGTGTTTTTTTCTGCATCGGGGCAGGTTTGATCGCAGGTGTTGAAACACTGACTTTTTGCACCACAACGGGCGCTCTGTTTGGAACATCCCCGTTATTTTTGGCCACTTGAATTGCTGCATTTCCTCGGGTAAAGCTGCGATCCAGCAACTGCGCCATGTGTTGATCACGGGAAGCGGCGGTTGGCCCCCCCATCACCACCGCGACCACGCGACGATTACCGCGTTTGGCAGATGTGGCGACATTGAATCCCGAGGCCCGGATAAAACCGGTTTTCAGACCATCCACGCCATGCGTGTTACGCACCATGCGATTGTGGCTATTGTAAGTGACGCCTTTGTAACTAAACGATTGCGTAGAGAAATAATGGTAGTGTTGCGGAAAATCCTTCATCAAGCGCATGGATAGCGTTGCCATATCCCGTGCTGTGGTTTTCTGCTCGCCGTTAGGCAGTCCGGAGGCATTACGGAAGGTGGTGGCATGCATTCCCAGTTTGCGAGCCTTATCGGTCATCATGCGACCGAAATTGGCTTCCGTATCGCCGAGTGCTTCGGCCACTACTGCCGCCACGTCATTGGCGGAACGCACAATCAGCGCCGGAATTGCTTCATGCACACTGATGCTGTCACCCGATCGCAGATTGATATTCGTCGATGGCATGGCCGCCGCATGTACGGATACTGGCATCCGGGTACCCATGGTCATTTTGCGCTGCGCTATTGCTTCGAACAACATGTAGAGCGTCATCATCTTGGTCAGAGAAGCCGGGTAACGGCTGGCATCGGCGTGCGTCGCATGCAGCACTTCGCCCGTATCCGAATCAAGCACGATAGCAGCATGAAGGGGGTTCGCTCGCACCGGGTTTGCCAGAAATAGTAACGCTACTAGAGCAACGAGAGAAAATACTTTTCTATTGATATAGTTAGGAGCCATTATTTGCCTAATCCATTACTAAAAATACCTAATGTTTTATAAATATTACCTTTAAGACCATTTTCATACAAATGTAATTTTTATAAATCAGAAATAAGGGTGGAAAACAGTCCTAAATTCAAAGCTAGAACATTTAATCCGGCGATTTTCTCAACAACTTACCTTAGTAAAAGAATTATTCAAATCAATAGCGCGATCTCTAATCAAAAAGCCAGGCATCTGTGAGGATTGCGTTATGAATAAACACTTGAATTTTGTTAGTAAACGTGTATCTTATTCAGGTCTTTTGAATTCAAGCTGTGAAATGTGATGCTTATGGTTGACCTTTTTTCCTTGATATTCAATGGTCACTACGGATCACGTAGACGTAAATTCATTAATCAGTAAGGAAATATAAATGGCAACAGGTATTGTAAAATGGTTCAACGACTCTAAAGGTTTTGGTTTCATTACTCCGGATAACGGTGGAGAAGACTTATTTGCACACTTCTCTGCAATCAACAGCAGCGGTTTCAAAACACTGCGCGAAGCCCAACGCGTTACCTTCGACGTAACGACAGGCCCTAAAGGCAAACAAGCATCCAATATTGTGCCTCAGTAAGTTTTCGCATTATATAAATAAAAAACCCCGGCAAACCGGGGTTTTTTATTGGTAAATCAGGTAGTCGTGAGCAATATCTTTATATTTCTTACGCTTTTATTAATTTTCTTGCATACTTGATTATGCACGCCCTTATTGTATTTTCCATGTAAATCACATAGAAGTAGTTTAATGTTTAAGGTGCGTGAAGTAGATCCGGCTTGGCACTGGATGCACCAAAAATATCTACACCATGATAAACCCAGTCAGCGCGAATCCTGGACATACCATCTTCAAGACAAATTTCTCGGAGTAACCAATCCACATCTTCGCGCTTCTCCAGCGAAATAAGCTCTTCACGCATGAGTTGATACAAAGCATCATGAACCAGCGAGCCTCACATGATATTTTTTGTATCAAAAGCACCACTGGCACCATCCCAAGCATAGTTCTTCTTAATTGTAAGCAAACCATCCAAATCAAGATCGATAAATCTTGTCGAGATGGCGTGCGGTGGACGAAGGTCTGTTTGGATAGGATAGTCTTCAAATAACGTATATTTGTAATGGCGGCGTTCCTTGTAGCGGATGGTACAATTCATTCTAACCTCCTATTTGTGAATCAAGAAATTCCTTCAGACTGACTACTCGGGAGCAAGCTCCCGAGATTTCTTTCTTTTTAAATGCCTAAACAAATCATAGCGAAATATGGCTTATTGCGGAAAAAATGATAGCGTAATTTCTGGAAAACATGGCTAAAGATACGGTAGCATAGCGGCATTCTAATAACCATGATGATTTACCATGCCCGTCAATATTACTCCTTTAACTCCCGAACAACTGTTGCCCGTTGCGGGCGTGACCCTCGGCATTGCCGAAGCCGGCATTAAAAAGCCCGGTCGTAAGGATTTACTGGTAATGCTGCTGGATGAAGGCACGCAAGTTGCCGGTGTGTTTACGCAGAATCGCTTTTGTGCAGCACCGGTGATTGTAGCGAAGCAACATTTGACACAGTCCATTCGCGCACTGGTGGTCAATACCGGTAATGCCAACGCCGGCACCGGTGAGACGGGGATTCAACATGCGCTGGTGACTTGTTCTGAATTAGCCAGACTATTGGGTTGCACGACGCAGCAGGTTTTGCCGTTTTCGACCGGTGTGATTATGGAGCCATTGCCGGTGGATAGGATTGTCAATGGATTACCTGCCGCCATAGCCAATTGCAAGAGTGATAACTGGTTTGCCGCAGCGCAGGCGATCATGACGACAGACATCGTGCCGAAGGCGGCTTCGCGGCAAGTACAGATTGATGGCAAAACGGTGACGGTTACCGGCATTGCCAAAGGTTCCGGCATGATCCGCCCGAATATGGCGACCATGCTGGGCTATGTTGCAACGGATGCGGTGATCGGTCAGGTTTTGTTACAGAATATGGTGCAACATGCGGCGGATCATTCATTTAACCGCATCACGGTGGATGGCGACACTTCCACCAATGATGCCTTTATAGTCCTTGCCACCGGGAAAGCGGAGCATAGCGAAATTATTCGTCAAGACAGTGCAGAATTTGGTTTGCTGCAAGAAGCTGTCACCGCAGTTGCCGCTGATCTGGCCAAGATGATCGTACGCGATGGCGAAGGCGCGACCAAGTTTATTACCGTGCAAGTAGATGCCGGCAAGGACACGGATGAATGCACCAAAGTGGCTTATGCCATTGCGCATTCACCGTTAATCAAAACCGCTTTTTTCGCGTCCGACCCCAATCTGGGCAGGATTCTGGCAGCGATTGGTTATGCCGGGATTGATGATCTGGATGTAAGTAGCATTCAACTCTATCTGGACGACGTGCTGGTTGCGGAAAAAGGCGGCAGAGCGGCTCATTATCAAGAAGTCGATGGGCAGCGCGTAATGCATCAATCCGAGATCACTGTGCGCGTGGTGCTGAATCGCGGCTCAGCTTCCACCACGGTATGGACCTGCGACTTTTCTTATGATTACGTCAAAATTAACGCAAGTTATCGCAGCTAAGTTAATATCCCATGAGTGATTACGACAAATTATGCGAACGGGCAGACCGATTGCTCGATCATCTGGAAAAGTTTTTGCCGTTGGTACAGCCAGATCCTGATTGGCAGACGGCAATCGCTTTTCGTTGGCGCAGACAAGGCAACGCCGGATTTATCCAATCGATAACACATCCGCATCGAATTACGCTGGATGCGTTGTGCGGCATTGATGATCAGAAGCAGCGCATTGACCAGAATACGCAGCAGTTTGTGCAGGGATTTTCTGCCAATAATGTGTTGCTGACAGGCGCGCGCGGCACGGGTAAATCTTCATTGATCAAAGCATTGTTGAACAAATATGCAAAGGATGGATTACGTCTGATCGAAGTGGAAAAACACCATCTCGTTGATCTGCATGACATCGTGGAAAAGATTTATCAGCGCCCGGAGCGTTTCATTTTGTTTTGCGATGATTTGTCTTTTGAAACCGATGAATCCGGTTACAAAGCGCTGAAAGTGGTGTTGGACGGATCGATCGCCACGGTTTCCGATAATGTGCTGATCTATGCCACATCCAACCGGCGTCACATGGTGCCGGAGTTTATGCGCGATAATCTCGATACGCGCCATATTGGCGAGGAAGTACATCCCAGTGAAGCGATTGAGGAAAAAATTTCCTTGTCGGAACGTTTTGGTTTGTGGGTGTCATTTTATCCTTTCGATCAGGAACACTATCTGGAAATTGTGCGTTACTGGCTGGCATATTTTGGTATCCGTGAAATGACCGCTTTGGCACGGACAGAAGCGTTGCAATGGGCACTTGAACGCGGTTCACGCAGTGGTCGTGTGGCTTGGCAGTTTGCTCGGGATCTGGCCGGCAGGCAAAAATCGGTTAGCAACCAGCCATAGTCTGTGAATAACGTTTCCATTCCGCTCACTGAATCAACACCCATCGTTGAGGTTGTTGCAGCTGTCATTACGCAACCCGATGGCCGGTTTTTACTGACGCGCAGACCCGGAGGCAAGGTATATTGCGGTTATTGGGAATTTCCCGGTGGCAAGGTCGAAAAAAACGAATCTTTATTGCATGCGTTGGAACGCGAGTTGTGGGAAGAATTGGGGATTCAAGTTCGCCATGCCCAGCCTTGGATAACAAGGAGATATACCTATTCACATGCTAACGTCCGATTACATTTTTTTCGCGTAACGGAATGGGAAGGCAAACCTTCATCCAGGGAAAATCAAGGTTTGTTCTGGCAATGGCCGCAGCAGGTTGAAGTATCCCCTATCCTGCCAGCTAACGGACCTATTTTACAGGCACTTTTACTGCCGTCGATTTATGCCATTACACGGGCAACGGAGATCGGCATCGAACCTGCATTAAAGCAAATTGAGCAGGCATTGCAAAATGGTTTGCGTTTGCTTCAGATTCGTGAGAAACACATGGCGCAAGATTTGTTGCGGGAATTCTCACGACAAGTGCTTTCACTTGCACACACTTATCAAGCGAGAGTGCTGATAAACGGCGATGTAGCATTAGCCCGTGAAATCGGCGCCGATGGTGTACATTTGTCGTCACCGCAATTGATGGCAATGTCACATCGCCCTGATGCGGAATATGGATTATGTGGTGCATCCTGCCACAATGCCGAAGAACTCTTTGCAGCAGAGCAACTCGGGCTTGATTTTGTTGTGTTGGGTCCGGTTCAACCGACACTCAGTCATGTGGAATTATCTGCATTAGGCTGGAGAAAGTTTGCCACACTGATCCGTGGTTACCCGTTACCGATTTATGCTTTGGGTGGTTTATGCCGGGAAGATTTGCCGACAGCACAAGAGATGGGAGCCCATGGCATAGCGATGATGCGCGGTATCGTATAATCGTTGGCGCTGTATCAAATCTGAAACGCAATAGGGTATTTGAATAAGAAGCTGGCAGATGGATATCAGCTAACTCATTGATTAGATGAATTAGTATAAAATGACACCTGATTTCTACCGCCTGCTTTGGCGTTGTATAGGGCTTTATCGGCTCTATCCAGTAAGGTAGTGCAAATCAATTCAGTATCGTAGGGCTGGGCGACCGACAGGCTTTTCAGGTTGGCCATGCCGATTGAAATAGATACTTTGAATTGTTTGTCATGAAAACTCAGGGTTGTTAAGCAAATCGCCTGGCGCAGGCGCTCCGCTATCTCGTATGCAGCTGACGGCATTGTCGTAGGCAGCGCAACAACGAATTCTTCACCACCATAGCGAGCCACAATATCACAAGCTCTCACTTGTTCTTTAATCAAAGTAGTCATACGTTTTAACACCAAGTCGCCTGTTTGATGCCCATAGGTATCATTTATATTCTTGAAGTGATCAACATCAAGAAACATACAAATAAGATCATCATTCCAGCGAATGGCTCTGGCAATTTCATCTTTGAAGCGCAAGTCGAAATAACGACGGTTATAAGCTTGTGTTAAAACATCTTGATAACTGACTTCTTTAATTCTTTGCTGATTGAGGCAATTTTCTATTGCAACCGCAATCATTGCTGATAGTTTTTGCAGAAAAAATGTTCCGGCATCCTGTTGATAGCGCTTAACATCATGGCTGATCAGCAATAGTGAACCAATGATCCGATCACTGCGCAGGAGTGGTAAAAATGCAGCACTTTTGATTTGATCCCGATTTTTTAAATTATCTGTCATCCAGCGGTATTTTTCTAATACCTCGGAGCCCAGCATCGGATAGTTGATCAACGACTGAATGATTTCTGCATCTTTCAAAGTATCAAGAATCAATAACTTGTTCTCAGAATTCAAACGCGCCTCTTCATCGTGATCAAAAAATAAACGTTCGATATCTTTATGATGATCAACAAGACACAAGACAGCATCATGGAGTTGAAAGCGCGCTATGATTTGATTTAACAATAAATCTCGTAACTGTTTAGGTGTATTAGCACCGATAATTTCAAAACCAAAAGCTTCGTATAATTCCTGTTTCTTCTCGTTGGCTCTTGCTTGTTTGAGTAGGTGATCCAGCTTACGCTGTAATAAACGATTCTGCTCATAGATTGATTCATCCATCATATAAAATCAGCTATTTTCTTTGTCTTCAAAATCTTTCTCTAACTCTGGAATTCGATAAGACTCTTGAGCCCACTGAGATAAATCTTCTGTTTTACAACGCTCAGAACAAAATGGGCGGAAATAATTGGCCGACTCCCATACTACTTTTTTACCACACTGCGGGCAATTGACGATGTGTTGTTGCATAAAAAATTCATTATTTTGTGTTATTGTTTAAAAATAAGAAGTGACCGTGTTTTAGCAATGGATGAATAACTTTAAAACCAGCGTGTGCGAAAAGGTTTCGTATCCGCTGGTTTTAGCTTTTTAAATTATTTTTAACCACAAGTAAAGGTTGACGATCCTGGCTACTCGAGAAGAACTTTCGGATTTTCTGATTGAAACCGAGAGACGCTCATATAAACAAGCCCTATTTGCGGTTCATGATGAACATGCAGCGCTGGACATCATTCAGGATTCCATGATGAAGCTCACGGCAAAATATGCTTCAAAACCGGTTGAAGAACTTCCCCTTTTGTTTCAACGTATTCTGCAGAATACTATTCGCGATTACTATCGGCGACAGAAAACTCGTTCATTATGGACTACGCTATTTTCTGCGTTTATGCCTAAGGATCAGACTAAAGGCCAGGAAGATTTTGATATCCTTGAAACTTTACCGATAAAACAAGAATCCAATTTCGCCAAAGCGCCTGATGTACAGCTTGAAAGAGCACAACTGATTGGTCTAGTAGAAAAAGCGATGGAAATTCTTCCGGCACGTCAACGCGAAGCCTTCCTACTGCGTTACTGGGAGGAAATGAGTTTAACGGAGACCGCCGCGATTATGAATTGCTCAGAGGGAAGTGTAAAAACGCACTGCTCACGGGCAGTTCATACGTTAGCTATAATACTCAAGGAGAAAGGAGTTAAATTATGAACGAGCAAGAATTGGGAAAAGAAATCGCCAAACTATTAAATCACAGTATCAATGAGAATATGAAACAAAGCACCGTGTATCGATTGCAATCTGCTCGTCGTACAGCTTTGGAGCATTGCCAACCGACATTGAAGATCATGAGTTCAGGGAATGGTACTTCCGTTTACGGTGGACATGACGGGTATTTTAATATTGGAAAGCTATTATTGCTGCTGACGGTGTTGTTCGCTTTTGTTCTGGTGTCTACGACGTATTGGCAATTTTTGGAAAAAGGTAAGTATACAACTGTAAATGATACCGAGCTGCTGGCGGATGATGTGCCGACAGATACTTATATGGATAATGAGTTTGAACTGGTTGATGATGTGCCGACAGATACTTATATGGATAATGAGTTTGAACTGATTGATGATGTGCCGTCTGATACTCATGTTGATAATGTGTTTGAACTGGTTGATGACTTGCCGACGGATACTCTTGTTGATAATGAGCTTGAACTTGAACTGGCTGATGACTTGCCGACGGATACTCTTGTTGATAATGAGCTTGAACTGGCTGATGACTTACCGACGGATACTGGCATTGATCATAAGTTTGATAAATGGTTGGATTCCAATTAATCATTATCGAGTTGTTTTTTATGTCTTATCAGAATCTGCTAGGCATTTGCGTCTAAAAATGAATCTTCAGGAGCAACCGCATATTCGATCACAAATGCAGAACTGGAATTCGTAACTACCAAGCCACAAAAACTGATGCGTAGAAAATACCAAAATGGAGAATTACCAGAAAGACCCAGAATAAGTTCTAAAACCTTGGTGCTAGCGAATATCAGCTTGATACAAAACATCTATTGATTGGAAAACATGTGACTAAAAAAGCTGTGTCCACAAGCAAAATCTATCATCAATCCATTTGAGGATTGATTGCGCTCTTTCACCTGTTTTCCTAGAAACTTCCATTCCACTTTCTCTTGCAACTTAGCTAATGCAGCAACTCCCTCATTTATCGCTTAATAACTTACCTGCCATCTGGGCCGAATCGCTTTCGTCACAATTAACTGGCGAAGAAAATGTACTCGCCTGGATCGAGATTGATCTTAATACACAGTTACATTTTGCTGAAGGCATTGTAGTCGTTACTAATAAGCGCTTGCTGGCTAAAATGGCTGCCGATGAAACTTGGCAAGAGTGGTGTTATCAACAGGACTTATTACTGGCGCAACGAGATTGTGCAGGGGTCGGTTGTCTTGAACTATTTGATCCCCAAACGCGACTTGCGTATTGGCGCTACCGCTTAGGTAATGACATCGCGGTCAGTCGATTGATTGAGTGCTTTATGCAACAACTCAATTTTCATCTTACCGGTGAGTTGCCTTTATCCACACACACACAAGCGCAATGTCCGAATTGCGCGACTCTTTTATCTGCCGATCAAGACGAGTGCCCAGTCTGCGACAAGCAAACCCATACGCCACCCTCCACTTGGACATTGCTACGTTTGTGGCGCTTTGCCAGACCCTATAAAGGACGCCTCCTCATCGGATTTTTGTTGACCTTATGTAGTACCGCCGCAACGCTGGTACCGCCTTATTTGACGATGCCGTTGATGGATAATGTGCTGATACCTTATCAGAACGGTCAGCCGATTGATACCGACTTGGTGACGCTATATCTTTCCGGTTTATTAGTTGCAGCGATCCTTGCCTGGATACTGGGTTGGGCAAGAACATACATGCTGGCGCTGGTTTCGGAGCGCATCGGCGCCGATTTACGCACGACAACTTATGAACATCTTCTCAATCTTTCCCAAGAATATTTCGGGGGTAAGCGTACCGGCGATTTAATGGCGCGCATCGGTGCTGAAACCGATCGTATTAATCTTTTTCTTTCGTTACATTTACTGGATTTTGCCACTGATGTCATCATGATTGGCATGACTGCCTTGATTCTGATATCGATCAATCCCTGGCTGGCGTTAGTGACGCTTGTGCCGCTACCGATCATCGCATGGCTGATTCATCTGGTTCGCGACCGGCTGCGAATTGGTTTTGAGAAGGTTGATCGTATCTGGGCCGAGGTCAACAATGTGCTGGCGGACACTATTCCAGGCATTCGAGTGGTTAAAGCATTTGCACAAGAGAAAAGGGAAACGGCACGTTTCCACGCCGCGAACCAACGAAATTTGCAGATCAATGATCGTGTGAATAGGATTTGGTCATTATTTACACCGACGGTCACATTGCTGACCGAAGTTGGTTTACTGATTGTGTGGGTATTTGGTATTTGGCAGATATCGAAAGATGAAATTTCGGTCGGTGTACTGACGGCCTTTCTAGCCTATATTGGCCGTTTCTATCTGAGACTCGATTCGATGAGCCGTATTGTTTCCATCACGCAAAAAGCTGCGGCTGGAACCAAGCGCATATTTGATATTCTGGATCATGTTTCCAGCGTTCCGGAATCATCTAATCCGGTTCATTTACCGACCATTCAAGGCCAAATTGAGTTGCGCAATGTCGGTTTCCGCTATGGTACGCGCAGTATTACGCGAGGCATCAATCTGGTTATCAAACCTGGTGAAATGATCGGTCTAGTCGGGCATAGCGGTTCAGGAAAAAGCACCCTGGTTAATCTGATCTGCCGTTTCTACGATGTCACCGAAGGAACCATTCTGATCGATGGGCATGATATACGCTCATTACCGATTACTGAGTATCGCAAGCATATTGGTCTGGTACTTCAGGAACCTTTCTTGTTCTACGGAACCATTGCGGAAAATATCGCTTACGGTAAACCGCAGGCAACGCATGCAGAAATTATTTCAGCGGCGCGCGCTGCTCATGCGCATGAATTTATTCTGCGTCTTCCCCATGGTTATGATTCACTGGTTGGCGAACGTGGACAGGCTCTGTCGGGCGGTGAACGCCAGCGTATCTCCATTGCTCGCGCATTGTTGATTAATCCGCGCATTTTGATTCTGGATGAAGCGACTTCTTCGGTGGATACAACCACTGAAAAAGACATTCAAGAAGCGTTGGATAATCTGGTGCGTGGCCGTACCACGATTGCCATTGCACACCGCTTGTCGACTTTACGTGAGGCCAATCGCTTAATTGTTCTTGATCGTGGAAAAATCGTCGAAATTGGCAGTCACGCTGAATTGATGGCACGCGAAGATTATTATTATCGCTTGTATCAAGCGCAAGCACGTAATGTGGATACCGAAGATCGGGCATTTGTTGCTGCTGTCGAGCATAGTGCTGCGGGAGAACGTAAATGAGCGATTCGCCAGACTATCAATTAAGTCAAAACACTTATGGGCGATTGGTTTTTACGGATCAATCTGGTTTAGTGCAGGACGGCGTAGTGCCGATACGCTCATTTCCGATTACTGATCCGGATCAGGGCATCGCCCTGGTTGATGCACATGGTCATGAATTGGCATGGATAGAGCGATTAACTGACTTACCAGAAGAGTACCGCGTACTCATTGAATCGGAGCTGGCTAATCGTGAATTTATGCCGGAGATCAAGCGTTTGCTGAAAGTTTCCGGTGTTATTACGCCCAGTACCTGGCAAGTTGAAACCGATCGCGGCGAAGTCACTTTTATTCTCAAAGGTGAAGAGGATATACGCCGCTTAACGACATCATCGCTGATGATTACAGATAATCATGGCATTCATTTTTTGATCCGTGATCGTCTGGCACTGGATCGTCATAGCCGTAAGCTGTTGGATCATTTTCTGTAATGTATTTGAGAATTATTTTGCGCTTTATGTAAACCAATAGGTTTGAGCAGCGTTAATACGATATCTTTTTCCTGGTATCAATGTTATGTCTGACTACTCGAATCTGGACTGTAAAAATGTAAAAGATATTAAATTTCTTGAAATCAAACATTTGAATGGTCCTAATCGCTGGACCTACTATCCTGCCCTTGAAGCGACTGTTGACATCGGTCAACTCGAAGATTTCCCTTCTGATACGATCCCCGGTTTTTATGAACGTTTATCCGAATGGCTGCCATCACTGATTGAACACCGTTGTAGCTATGAAGTACGTGGCGGTTTTTTACGCCGCGTACAGGAAGGTACATGGCCTTGCCATATTCTGGAACATGTCACATTAGAGCTACAGAATATGGCTGGCATGCGAGGTGGTTTTGGCAGAGCCCGCGAGACTTCGGTGCGTGGTGTGTATAACGTTGCATTAAGCGCCTGGCACGCGGAAATTACACAAGCTGCTTTGTATTCAGCACGTGAATTGGTATTGGCAGCCATGAACTTCCAGCAATCTCCCAACCCATCTTACGATGTGGATGGCGCTATTAGGCATCTTCGGGATTTAGTTGATTCACTCTGGCTAGGTCCTTCTACGGCTTGTATCGTGGATGCTGCTATAGCGCGCAATATTCCAGCTATCCGGCTCATTGCTAAAGGAAATCTTGTGCAATTGGGATATGGTGCTCACTGTCGGCACATCTGGACCGCAGAGACAGATCGTACACCAGCCATTGCAGAGAGCATCTCCCGTGATAAGGATTTGACCAAGGCATTGCTGCAATCCTGCGGTGTTCCTGTTCCGGAAGGATGTATCGTTGAAAGTGCCGGGGCTGCCTGGGAAGCCGCCAATGATATCGGTATGCCGATCGTCGTCAAGCCTTGTGACGGAAATCATGGACGCGGGGTCTTTATTGAATTAAGCCATCGGGAAGAAATTGAATCGGCTTATCACATGGCATTGGAAGAAGGCACGGGGGTATTGGTCGAACGTTATATTACCGGTATTGAACATCGGCTATTGATCGTCGGCGGACAACTCGTCGCTGCAACACGAGGCGATTCAGTCTCAGTCATTGGAGATGGGGTTTCAACCATTGCCGAACTCATAGAATCTCAAATTAATTCCGATCCGCGTCGTGGATCGACAGAAAATCACCCATTGAATTTAATCCGCCTGGATAGTGCAGCACAAATGGAAATCGCTCATCAAGGCTATCACAGTGATGCAATCGTTCCAGCCGGTATCACGGTTCTGATTCAACGCAACGGTAACCATGCATTTGATGTCACCGACGAAGTTCATCCCAGTACTGCATCTGCTGCGTCATTGGCTGCTCGTGTTATTGGGCTGGATATTGCAGGTATTGATCTGGTGGTCAACGATATTTCTCGTCCATTGAATGAGCAAGGTGGTGCCATTGTTGAAGTGAATGCCGGTCCAAGTCTGTTGATGCATATTAAACCGGCGATTGGCACACCTCGTCCTGTTGGCAAAGCAATCGTCGATCATTTATTTCCGCCACAAGATAACGGTCGTATCCCTATTGTGGGCATTACGGGTAGTTACGGCAAGACGGCGGTTGCTTATCTTATTGCCAGATTGCTTATTCTTTCGGGTAAACAAACCGGATTGGCATGCAGTGACGGGCTTTATCTGGATTACAGGAGAATTGATAAAAACAACAGCGCAAACTGGGCGGCAGCAAACCGCACACTGATGAATCCAACCGTTGCAGCCGCAGTATTTGAGAATGGTTTCGATGTGCTGCTGAATGAAGGATTGGCTTATGACAGTTGTCAGATTGGCGTGATTACTAATGTCGATCCAACCCATCATTTTGGTCATTACGACATTGAAACACTGAAACAAGTTTTTGCTGTGTTCCGCACGCAAATCGATGTAGTGACGCCTACGGCTGCAGCCATTGATGATGTGGAAAAGGATGTAAAACTGCCAATCGGCGCGGCAGTACTCAATGCCAAAGAAGAGATGTTGGTTGAAATATCCGAATTATGTCACGGCGAAGTTATTTTCTTCAGTATTGATGCAGATCTACCCGTGATCATGCAACATCGTACTAATGGAACCGGCCCTACACAGGGTAAACGCGCCGTAATTTTGCGTAGTGGCGTGATTACATTTGCTGACGGTTCTGATGAACTACCTCTGATTAAACTCTTGGAAATAACCTCAAATACTGGCACGCATAATACTCAAGAAATAGAAAATGTATTGGCTGCTGCCGGAGCTGCGTGGGGATTGGGCATCGAACCTGATCTCATACGCATTGGTATTGAAGCTTTTGGATTCAGTCAAGAAAAATATAAACCTGGAAATCAGAATTTCCCAATCGGCTTACAAACTCAAGGAATTAAATAATGAAAGTATTACGTATTCGAGCATTGCGTGGACCCAATTTATGGAGTCGGCACACCTCTATTGAAGCTACCATTATATGTGGTGGATTTGAGAATAATATTAATACCCTACCTGGTTTTGAAGCGCGATTACGTGAACGTTTCCCGGAAATTTCTCTGCTGCAACCTGCCGATCATCACGAAATTGTTACACTAGCACATGTGCTTGAATTTGCCACATTAAGTCTGCAGGTGCAGGCGGGCTGCCCGATAACCTTTAGTCACACGGTTAAGACACCAGAAGCTAATACTTATCGTGTTATTGTCGAATACGCCGAAGAAAAAGTCGGCAAACTTGCTTTTGAGTTGGCGCAAGCGCTGTGCAACGCTGTTATTGAAAATATCACATTTGATTTAAATGATGCTTTACGTCGTCTACGTGAACTTGATGAAGATATACGCCTTGGGCCGAGCACAGGGGCTATCGTGCAAGCTGCGGTTGCACGTGACATCCCTTTTCGTCGCTTGACTGAAGGCAGTTTGGTTCAGTTTGGCTGGGGTAGTAAACAGCGTCGCATTCAAGCTTCTGAAAGCGATATAACCAGCGCAGTTGCAGAATCAATTGTGCAGGATAAGGAACTGACTAAAATCTTGTTGCATGCTGCCGGTATTCCTGTTCCGCTCGGCCGCAATGTGAAGAGCGCCGAAGATGCCTGGCTGGCAGCTTCCGAGATAGGCGTTCCGGTAGTCATAAAACCACAAGATAGTAATCAGGGTAAAGGTGTGACGGTTAATCTTATGAGCATTGAACAAGTGAAAGCTGCTTATAGGGTTGCAGCTGAATTCAGTGATAATGTTTTGGTTGAGCGTTATGTCGCTGGATATGATTTTCGTATGCTGATCGTTGGTAATAAGCTGGTTGCCGCTGCACGCCGTGATCCACCGCAAGTTATTGGTGATGGACTGCATAGCATCCGTCAATTGGTGGATCAGATTAATCGCGATCCCATGCGGGGTGAAGGACATGTCACTTCATTAACTAAAATTCATTTGGATGAAATTTCTTTAACGCATCTGGCAGGAAAGGGACTGACAGCCGAATCGATTCCCGTCAAAGGGATGCGCGTTATTTTACGCAATAATGCCAATTTATCGACAGGCGGTACAGCCACTGATGTGACTGACGATGTTCATCCGGAACTGGCGGAACGTGCCATTGCCGCTGCACAAGTAGTGGGTCTGGATATCTGCGGTGTTGATGTTGTTTGCGACAATGTAACGCTCTCATTGGAAGAACAGGGAGGCGGCATTATCGAAATTAATGCTGCACCGGGCTTGCGTATGCATTTGCAACCCTCTTTCGGTAAAGCGCGCGCAGTGGGTGAAGCGATTGTTGATAATATGTTTGCTAAGGGTGATGATGCCCGCATTCCGGTGATTGCGGTGACGGGTACTAATGGCAAGACAACAACAGCGCGTCTGATTGCGGATATTTTGGGTAAAGATGATAAGCGGGTCGGTGTTGCGTGCACTGATGGTGTCTATGTTAATGGACAGTGTATTGATACTGGAGACTGTAGTGGTCCTAAAAGTGCCAGAAATATTCTCTTTCACCCGGATGTCGATGCGGCTGTTTTAGAAACTGCGCGTGGCGGGTTGTTACGCGAAGGCTTGGGGGTTGATCGTTGCCATGTTGCCGTCGTGACCAATATCGGTATGGGCGATCATCTGGGTATGGCTTATGTCAATACCGCTGAAGAATTGGCCATCGTTAAACGGATTGTTGTACAGAATGTAACACCAAGAACCGGTTTTGCTGTACTGAATGCGGCTGATCCACTCGTCGCTAGTATGGCGGATCATTGTCCAGGTTCAGTTATTTTCTTTGCACATGACAGTCATCATCCAGTGCTGGCAATGCATCGTGCACAGCATAAACGTGTCATTTATGTGGAAAATCGTTGTATCGTGGCTTTAGGAGAAGACGGTGAACATCGGATACCGTTGCATGAAATCCCGTTAACAAAGAATGGCAGTATTAATTTCCAAATAGAAAATGCAATGGCTGCCATTGGTGCCGGTTGGGCGCTGGGTTTGGATTGGACAGTTATCCGTACCGGCTTGACCGGTTTTGTGAATAATACACAAACAGCACCAGGCCGTTTCAATCTTTTTAATTACCGTAATGCCACCTTAATCGCAGATTACGGACATAATCCGGATGCGATACAGGCACTGGTAAGCGCCATTGATAATATTCCATCAAAGAAACGCTCGGTAGTCATTAGTGCCGCTGGTGATCGTCGTGATGAGGATATTCGCCAACAAACCAGGATTCTTGGTGATGCATTTGATGAAGTTTTGCTTTATCAAGATCAGTGTCAACGGGGACGTGCAGATGGAGAGGTATTGACTTTGTTGCGAGAGGGTTTGGGTAACGCTAAGCGTACACAAAAAATAAGTGAAATCTTTGGTGAGTCAATTGCGATTGATGCAGCACTATCTAACTTAGAAGATGGCGAGTTATGTCTTATTTTGGTGGATCAAGTTGAACAGTCACTCGGACAAATTAATCATCGTATTGCAATGGGTTAGGTGTTCTCAATAAAAAATATTTTTATTGAGATACTTGGTTCCCCCTGAACAATTCTATTTTCAGGCATATGCGCCAGCAAGGGGATGATCAGTTCTGTCATCATAGATTGGTAGCCAATCCAAGCGTTGGAAAATCAAGACAAGAAGAAGCCGCAGGTTGTGTCCGCAACCGCAGAGGATGGCATGAAAGGCATCGCCTTCTATGCCTTGCAGCCAGTTTCTGCGAAGGCGGCCGTCGTTTTTCATATGCCCGATTACCGGTTCGATGGCGCTGCGTCGCCGAATATCGCGTTTCAGCCGCGTGATAATACCGCGCCTGAGTTTGCGGTGATAGACCTTGGCCCCAGCGGGGACAGTTGCACCGCGATAACCCAAGTCTACGAACACTTCCTTAGGTTGCTGCTGCATCAGGATTGCCGCCTGCTCCAAAGCCAGGTGCAAGGTATGACCATCGTAAGGATTGCCCGGCAGGCTGCGCATGCAAGCTGTAGAGTTTGTGACTGTCTTGTGGCTGCTGCTTGAGTAGGCGCTCGACTTTCTGCAGCCAATCGGTAACTTTGGACTTGAGGTGCTGCGGTACCTGGGCCAATTGGCGAAATACGTCACGCCAGACGCGGCCAACTAGCGTCTTGAGCTTCTTTAAGTGGCTACGCATACGCCGATATTGCTT
>WBZX01000217.1_pt1 | contig 54367 bp, 51 predicted proteins | sample 5204211 | NCBI WGS metagenome assembly WBZX01 (sample SAMN12344362, study PRJNA552823) | activated sludge metagenome | biome: Activated sludge suspended growth; feature: Nitrification reactor; material: Wastewater; isolation source: activated sludge from nitrification reactor of wastewater...
CGCGGCAGGCGCCTTCACGTCGACCGCAGCGCTCTGCGCTGCCATGGATGCGGTCGCGGATGCCGGCTCGACGGTCGGCTCGGCTGGCACCGCGGAGGCCAGGGCGGGCTCGGGCTCAGGCACAGGAACGGGTTCCGGACGGGGCACGGGTTGCGCCGGCGGATCGTCCTGCCTGATCGCGCTGGCGGGTTCGGCGGCCGGCAGGGCCCGCTTCGGTCGCGGCGGCCGTGGCGCAGCTGGCATGGCAGGCGCCACGGCGGCTGGCGCGGCCGGCGCCAGCGCCTGGACAAAGGCCACCTCCATGCGGCGCAGCACGGGCGTGGAGCCTGCGCCCCATCCGCCCAATGCGTCCTGCAGCCATGTCACGCCCGAGACATGGATCACGAGCACCACGGCCAGCAGACACGCCCAGGCCACCCTGCGCCCAGGGCGCGTGCGCGCCGCTGCCGCCGCGCGGGCGCTGATCAGTGGCCTATCCACGAGCGGCGCAAGGCCGCAGCTGCCTTGGACGGCGCGGCTGCCGGCGACAGGGTCGTGGTCGGCCGGGCGCCCGAGTCGGGCTTGACCGACAACGTGTGCAGCTTCTGGTCGCGAGCCACGAGCAGGTCGAATCGGCGGCCGGGCACGATCCACTGTTGCGCCTCGTCGAGCCGGCGCACGCGCCATCCGTCCACCGCCAGCAGCTCGTCGCCGGCCGACACGCCGGCACGCTGGGCCGGGCTGTCGGACAGCACGTGCTTGACCGTGATGCCCGAGGCGCCCTCGGCCAGGCGCAAGCCGAGTGCCGCCGCGAACGCCGGCTTGTCCTCGCGCTGCGCGATGCCCGCCTCGGCCAGCAGCTCGGACAGGGGCAGGTCTGCGGTGCCGTGCACCCAGGCCGCCAGTTCGCCCGCGAAGGACCGCCCGCCGACAGCTTCAAGCGCCTGCGCGATGTGCGCCTCGTCGATCGGCCCGCCGCTGCTGGTGCGCCACAGCCAGCGCATCACATCGTCGAGCGTGCCCTGTCCCCGTGACCGCAGGGTCAGGTCCAGCGCCAGGCCGACCAGCGAACCCTTGGTGTAGTAGCTCACCGTGGCGTTGGGCGTGTTCTCGTCCTGTCGGTAGTACCGGACCCAGGCATCGAAGCTGGCCTGTGCCACGCTCTGCACCTTGCGCCCCGGCGTGGTGGCCACGCCGTTGATCGTCTTGCCCAGCAGCCCCAGGTAGCGCGGTGCGTCGATCAGACCGGCACGCAGCAGCAGCAGGTCGTCGTAGTAGGACGTGAATCCCTCGAAGAACCACAGCAGGTCGGTGTAGTTCTCCCGCGTGTAGTCGTAGCGGGCGAACGCCGCGGGACGCAGGCGCTTCACGTTCCAGGTGTGGAAATACTCGTGCGACACCAGGCCGAGCAGCGTGACGTAGCCCTCGGTCATGGCGGCCACGCCCACTTGCGGCAGGTCGCGCCGGCGCGCGATCAGCGCCGTGCTGGCGCGGTGCTCCAGGCCGCCGTAGCCGTCGTCCACCGCAGCGAGCATGAACACGTAGCGGTCGAACGGCGCCTCGGGCTTGCGAGTGCCGTGCCAGAACCCGATCTGCGTCTCGCAGATGCGCCGGGCGTCGGCCAGCAGTCGATCGCCGTCGAAGCCGGGCCACGCGCCAGTCACCACGAACTCGTGCGGCACGCCGTGCGCGTCGAAGCGCCCGCGCCAGAACGTGCCCAGCTCGAAGGGGTGGTCCACCAGCTCGTCGTAGTCGGCCGACTCGAAGCGCCGGGGACCGCGGCGCGGCATCGCGCTGGCCACCTGCCAGCCGCGGGGCAGCTTGCCGAGCGCCACGGTGTGCGGCGCGGACTCGCGCCCTTCCACTCGCAGGCACAGGCTCGTGGCATTGAAGAATCCGCGATGCGCATCGAGAAACGCCGTGCGCACCGAGCTGTCGAAGGCGTAGACGAGGTACTCGATCTCGAGCACCTGGTCACCACGGCAGTCGGCCTGCCAGGTGGTCTTGTCGATCTGCTGGAGCGGCACGCGGCGCCGGCCCTGCCTTGCCTGCAGAGCCGTCAGGTGGCGCCCGAACTCCCGCACCAGGTAGCTTCCGGGGATCCACACCGGCAGCGACACGCGCTGCGGCGCGGCCGGCGCCGGCACGCGCAGCGTGACGCGGAACAGATGCGCCTGCGGATCATGGACGTCGATCCGGTAGTCGATCGAGGACTTGGACATGGCGTCGATTGTCGCCTCGGCTCCGTGCGGGCTAGAAGGTGCCGGGGTACGAGCCGCCGTCGATCAGCACGTTCTGCCCCGTCAGGTAGCCCAGCTGCGCGCTGCAAAGGAACGCGCAGGCCGCACCGAACTCGTAGGCCGTGCCGAAGCGCTGCGCCGGGATGCCCTTCGCGCGCGCGGCGGCCAGCTCCTCGACACTGCGGCCGGTCTTGGCCGCCGCGCCCTCCATCGTCTTGCGCAGCCGGTCGGTATCGAAGGCCCCGGGCAGCAGGTTGTTGATGGTGACGTTGCGCGCGGCCAGGCGGCTCTGGCGCGCCAGCCCCGCCACGAATCCGGTGAGCCCCGTGCGCGCGCCGTTGGACAGGCCCAGCACGTCCATCGGTGCCTTCACCGCGCCCGAGGTGATGTTGACGACGCGGCCGAAGCCGCGGTCGGCCATCGCGTCCACGGTGGCCTTCATCAGCTCGATCGGCGTGAGCATGTTGGCGTCGATCGCGGCGATCCATGTGGCGCGGTCCCAGTCGCGGAAATCGCCGGGCGGCGGCCCGCCGGCGTTGTTGACGAGGATGTCCACCTGCGGCAGCGCGGCCAGCGCCGCGGCCCGGCCCTCGGCCGTGGTGATGTCGCCCGCCACGGTGCGCACCTGCACCGCGGGGTTGAGCGCGCGCAGCTCGGCCGCCGTGGCCTCCAGCGCGTCGGCACCGCGCGCGGTGATCGCCACGTGCACGCCTTCCGACACCAGCGCACGCGCGCAGCCCTTGCCCAGCCCCTTGCTGGCTGCGCATACGAGCGCCCAGCGTCCTGCAATGCCCAGATCCATCGACTTTCTCCTTCAGGGATTCAACTTCGGCCGCGGGCCAGCAGCCACACGCCCAGCAGCACCAGCGCCGTGCCGGCCACGAGCCAGCCGGTGAACGGCTCGCCCAGGACCAGCGTGCTCAGGAGCACCGTGCTCATCGGGCCCACCATGCCGCACTGCGCGGTCAGTGTGGCACCGACGCGCTCCATGGCCATCATCACCATCAGCACCGGGGCGAAGGTGGTGAACACGGCATTGACCAGAGACAGCCAGAGCACCGGCTCGGGCACCAGCGCGGCCGACGCGGGCCGCAGCACGAAAAGCTGCACGATCGCGAACAGGCAGGCCATGCTGGTGGCCGCGCCGGTCAGGCGCAGCGCCCCCAGGCGCCGCACCATCTCGCCGCCGGCCACCAGGTACACCGCATACGCCAGCACGCTGCCGAAGACCAGCGCGCTGCCCAGGGCCACGTGGCTGCCGGCCAGCTTGAGCTCCTGCCCGAACACCAGCACCACGCCGGCATAGCTGACCGCCATCGCGCCCAGCTCGCGCAGCCCGATGCGCCGCTTGAACAGCAGGGCCGACAGGACCAGCACCACCGTGGGGTTGAGGTACAGGATCAGCCGCTCCAGGCTGGCCGACACGTACATCAGCCCCATGAAGTCGAGCATGCTGGCAAGGTAGTACCCGCAGAACCCCAGCCCCGCCACGGCCATCCAGTCGCGCCGCGTCAGGGGCGGCTTGCCGCGGCCGGCCCACCAGGCCAGGGCCAGGAACAGCGGCAGCGACAGCGCCATGCGCCAGAACAGCACCTGCACCGCATCGACGCCGTGCCGGTACATCAGCTTGGCAAGGATCGCCTTGCCGGAAAAAGCCACCGCCCCGGCGGTGGCCAGCGCCATGCCGTGCCACAGCGGCGCCGATCGGGCCGGGCTGCGCGTCACGTTCGCCGCGCGCGGCTAGAAGCCCGCGGCCGCACCGTCCCGGCGCGGGTCGCTGGCCGCCACGTAGCCGTCCACCGCCGTGTCTCCCAGGCGCCAGATGAACTGTCCGGCGCCGAAATCCATGTAGCTGTCATCCAGGCCGACCAGCCGGTGACCCAGCGCGCTCAGGCCGTCGATCGTGGCCGCGGGCCAGTGGCGCTCGACGTTGAGGTCCAGCCCCGCGTTGAAGCGCCAGCGCGGCGCATCGCAGGCGGCCTGCGGGTTCTGGCGATGGTCCAGCATGCGCACCAGGGTCTGCAGGTGCCCTTGCGGCTGCATGTTGCCGCCCATGACGCCGTAGCTCATCACCGGCTGGCCGTCGCGCGTGAGGAAGGCCGGGATGATGGTGTGGAACGGCCGCTTGCCCGGCGCCACCACGTTCGGATGCTTCGCATCGGTCGTGAAGCCGTGGCCGCGGTTCTGCAGGCTGACGCCGAAGGTCGGCTCCACCACGCCCGAGCCGAAGCCCATGTAGTTGCTCTGGATGTAGCTGACCATCATGCCGCTCTCGTCGGCGGCGGTCAGGTAGATGGTGCCGCCCTTGAGGCCGTAGCCCGGACCGAACTGCTGCGCGCGCTTCGGGTCGATCAGGCGCGCGCGCGATGCCAGGTAGGCCGGGTCGAGCAGCTGGCTGGGCGGACCTTCCATGTGGCGCGGATCGGCCACGAAACGGTAGACATCGGCGAACGCGAGCTTCATCGCCTCGATCTGCAGATGCTGGCAGGCTGCGCTGTCCAGCGCCATCGAGCCCAGGTCGAAGTGCTCCAGCATGCCCAGCGCCATCAGCGCGGCGATGCCCTGCCCGTTGGGCGGGATCTCGTGCAGCGTGTAGCCGCGGTAGGACTGGCCCAGCGGCTCGACCCATTCGGGCCGATAGGCGGCCAGGTCGGCCTCGGTCATCGCGCCGTCGTGGGTGCGCGCGAACGCGGCGATGGCCGCGCCGATCTCGCCACGGTAGAACGCCTCGCCGCGCGTGGCGCCGATCAGGCGCAATGCGCGCGCGGCGTGCGGCATGGAAAACCGCTCGCCCACGGCGGGCACGCGCCCGCGCGGCAGGAAGGTGTCGGCAAAGCCGGGTTGCGACACCAGTTCCGGCACCTGGGCGGCCAGGGTCCACTTCTGCTGCACCACCACCGGCACCGCGTAGCCGCGCTCGGCCGCGTCGGCGGCCGGCGCCATCAGGTCGGCGAAGGGCAGGCGGCCGAAGCGTTCGGACAGCGCGGCCCAGGCCGACACGGCGCCGGGCACGGTGACGCTGTCCCAGCCGCGCTGCGGCACGCGTGAGCCGTGGCGGCGGGCGAAGTAGTCCGGCGTCCAGGCGCCGGGCGCCGTGCCGGACGCGTTCAGGCCGTGCAGGCGCTTGCCGTCCCACAGGATGCAGAAGGCGTCCGAGCCGAGGCCGTTGCTGCACGGCTCGACGATGGTCATGCAGGCCGCGGTGGCGATGGCGGCGTCGACCGCGTTGCCGCCGGCCGCCAGCATGCGCAGGCCCGCCTGCGCCGCAAGGGGATGCGACGTGGCGACGACGTTGCGGGCGAACACCGGCGAACGCTGGCTGGGGTAGCCTGCGCCGAAGTCGAAGGGGTGGGAAGAAACAGCGTTCATCGGGGTGGGGGCATCTGCGTGTCGAGCGACTGCCCAATGTAGCGCGACACCTTCGGTGGGTCCTGGCCGACGTGGAAGTCGAGCCGCTCTTCACGCAGGCCGGCGTCGAACGCGGAGAAGCGTTCGAGCCGGCGCTGGTGCTCGACGAAGTTCTCGTCGATGAAGTATTCGATCCAGCGACCGGGATGCGCCGCGTCGCGGAACAGGCCCCACGACAGCGCGCCCTGGCGCAGCCGGGCTCTGCGGGTGCGCTGCATCACGCGGGCGAAGTCGTCGGCGCGCGCGGGGTCGATCGTGTACTCCACCATCACCATCACCGGGCCGTCCTCGGGCGCCACGTCCACCGCCGGCTCGAGCGGCGTGCCGACGGGATGCGGCGTGAAGTCGGGATCGGGGCGCCCCTCCAGCGTCTGGCGCCTCAGCACCACCAGCCCGAGCGCGCCCGCCAGCGCAGCGCCTGCCACGGCCGCCGGCACGTCAAGCCAGCCGGCCACCTGACCCCAGATGATGGAGCTGGCGGCGGCACCGCCCATCAGCGCGGTCTGGTAGATCGCCATGCCGCGGGCGCGTACCCAGTCCGGCAGTGCGAGCTGGGCCGACACGGTGAGCGAATTGGCCACGGAGATCCAGGCCATGCCCACCAGGGCCATCGCCGGCAGGGCCACCCACAGTTCGTGCACGTAGACCACCAGCACCGACAGCGCGGCCTGGGCCAGCGTGCCGAACACGATGAACTGGTCGCGGGTCCAGCGGGCGCGCCAATGGGGGAAGCGCAGCGCCGCCACCACCGCACCGGCACCCAGGCAGGCCAGCATCACCGTGAACGTGGCCGGCCCGCCGCCGTGCATGTCACGCGCCACAAGGGGCAGCAGCGCCACCAGAGCGGTGGACTGGAAGAAGAACAGGAACACGCGCAGCAGCACCTGGCGCAGACGCGGCGACTGCAGCGCGAAGTTCACGCCGGCGCGCAGCGCGCCGACGAAGCGCTCGCCCGGCAGCGCGCTGGCCTTGGGCTCGTGCTTCCAGGTCAGGATCAGGGCAAATGCAACGCCGGCCAGCACGGCGTTGAGCGCGAACACCAGCGCATCGCTGAAGGCCGCCAGCAACGCACCCGCGAGCACCGGTCCCACCACGCGGGCCAGGTTCATCGAAATGCCGTTGAGCGTGATGGCCGCCGGCATGTGGGCGCGGGACACCACCTCCGGCACGATCGCGGCGAACACCGGCCAGCGCATCGCCAGGCCGATGCCGTTGATGAAGGTCAGGGCCAGCAGCAGCTGCGCATTCAGCAGGCCGAGCATCAGCACCGTGGCCAGCACGAGCGCGTTCACGCTGACCCACAACTGGGTCGCCGCAAAGTAGCGCCTGCGATCGACGATGTCGGCCAGCGCGCCGCTGGGGATGCCGAGCAGGAACACCGGCAGCGTGGACGCCGTCTGCACCATCGCCACCATGACCGGGCTGGTGGTGAGCTGCGTCATCAGCCAGGCGGCGGCGACGTCGTTCATCCACATCGTGAGGTTGGCCGCCGCCCAGGCGAACCACAGCATGCGAAACGTGCGGCCCTGCAGCGGCGCCAGCGCCGGCACGGCCAGGAGCCGCTCGCCGAGGCGGGACATCACCAGGCCGCGCCGAAGGCCTGGCGCAACTCGTCGATGCGATCTGGCGACAGCGGCGCGGGCCGTGGCTGGCACAGCAGCCACAGGCGCGCGGTTTCTTCCAGCTCCTCGAGCACCGCCATCGCCTCGGCGGGCGTGCGATGCCAGACGTTGGGGCCGAGCCGGTCCAGCATTACCGCCCGCAGCGGCGTGCCGCGCGCGGCGAACTGCGCAATGCGCGCGGCGACCGCGTCGCCCACGGCCGGGTCGCCCGGGCGGTGGTAGGCAATGAGCGGCACATGGCCGACCTTCATCACGAAGTACGGCGTGATCGGCGGCAGGATGTCGTCGTCGGCCCACACGCCCTGCAAGGTCAGCGCCACGAGGTGGGTGCTGTGCGTGTGAATGACGCAACGGGCCCCGGGCGCGGCGTCGTAGATGCGGCGGTGCAGGGCCAGCGTCTTGCTGGCGGTGTCGCCACCGACCTGCCTCCCCTGCGCGTCCAGCCGTGCCAGCCGGGCCGGGTCCAGCGTGCCCAGGCTGGCGTCGGTGGGGGTGATCAGCCAGCCATCGGGCAGGCGCGCGCTGATGTTGCCGGCGGTGGCGTGAACATAGCCGCGGGCGTGCAGCGACGCGCCGACACGGCAGATCTCGTCGCGCAGCGCCGATTCGTCGGCCATCACGGCAGCAGCGTGAAGGCGCGGCGGAAGAAGTCCACGCTGCCGAAGTTGCCGGACTTCAATGCCAGGTGCAGGCCGCGCTCCGGCGCGTGGCACCACGGCACGCCGGGGTCGATCTGTGCGCCGATGCGCAGACGCGTCAGGCCCAGCGCCTGCACGCAGGCGCCGGATGTCTCGCCGCCGGCCACGATCAGGCGGCGCACGCCGGCGTTGACCAGGCCCTGCGTCACGCGCGCGAGCGTGGACTCGACCAGCGCGCCGGCACGCTCGCCGCCGAGCTGCTGCTGCACGGCGCGCACGGCGTCGGGTTCGGCCGTGGCGTGCACCAGCACCGGCGCGTCGCCCAGGCGTGGCAGCGCGAAGGCCAGGGCCTGCGCCGCCACGTCGTCGCCGGCGGCGATGCGCAGGGGATCGACGGCGAAGGCCGCGCCCCCGCTGGCGCGGAAGTCCGCCACCTGTGCATTGGTGGCGGCCGAGCAGCTGCCCGACACGACCGCCGCCGCGCCGCCCGCGGGCGGCAGTGCCGCCGCCTGCGCGCTCGGCGCCAGGCCATGCAGTGCCGGGATGCCGATGGCCAGGCCCGACCCGGCCACCACCAGCGGCAGGTCGCGCGCCGCCACGGCCAGGGTGCGAAGGTCACCGTCGCCGACACCGTCCACCACCGCGAAGCGCACGCCCTGCCCCGCCAAAGCCTCCAGGCGCGCCTCGATGGCCGGCGCGCCGCCCGCCACGTCGCGGTGCGCCACCAGCCCGACGCGCTCGGTGCGGCACTGGGCCTGCAGCACGCGCACGAGGCTGGCGTCGGTCATCGGCGTCAGGGGGTGATGCCGCATCGGGCTGTCGGACAGCAGCAGTTCGCCGACGAACAGATGGCCCTGGTACACGGTGCGCCCGGCGGCCGGGAAGGCCGGTGTCACCGGCACCACGCTGGCGCCGGTGAAGCCGATCAGCGCCTCGGCCACCGGGCCGATGTTGCCCTGCGGCGTGGAGTCGAAGGTGGAGCAGACCTTGAAGTAGAGCTGGCGCGCGCCCTGCGCCCGCAGCCATGCGGCGGCCGCCAGCGACTGCGCCACGGCGTCGTCCACCGGGCAGGTGCGCGACTTGAGCGCGACCACCACGGCGTCCACGCCGTCGATCGGGCCGGTGGGCACGCCGATGGCCTGCACCACGCGCATGCCCTCGCGCACGAGGTTGTTGGCCAGGTCGGTGGCCCCGGTGAAGTCGTCGGCAATGCAGCCCAGCAGCATGGTGACCTCAGCAGCGCTCAGGCATCGAAAGGCAGGCCGACGTAGTTTTCCGCCATCGCGGTGGTGGCGGCCTGCGACCTCACCAGATAGTCGAGTTCGGCGCGTTGCAAACGCTGGCCGATGGCGCCGGTGTCCGGGAACTTGTGCATCAGCGACGTGAACCACCATGAAAACCGCTCGGCCTTCCAGACGCGCGCGAGGCATCTCTCGGAGTACCGGTCGATGCCGTCGTCGCTGCGGTCCCGGTAGTGCTCCACCAGCGCGCGCGACAGGTAGCGCACGTCCGAAGCGGCCAGGTTCAACCCCTTGGCGCCGGTAGGAGGCACGATGTGGGCCGCATCGCCCGCAAGAAACAGCGACCCGAAGCGCATCGGCTCGGCCACGAAGCTGCGCAGCGGCGCGATGCTCTTCTCGATGGACGGGCCGACCACCATGGAGTCGGCCGCCTCGGGGTCGAGGCGGCGCCGCAGCTCGTCCCAGAAGGCCTGGTCGGTCCAGTCCTCGACCTTGTCGTGCAGCGAACACTGCACGTAGTAGCGCGTGCGCGTGGGCGAGCGCATCGAGCACAGCGCAAAGCCGCGCTCGTGGTTGGAATAGATCAGCTCGTGCGACACCGGCGGGGTGTCGGCCAGGATGCCGAGCCAGCCGAACGGATACACCTTCTCGAAGATCGACAGCGCCGCCGGCGGCACGGCGGCGCGGCAGGCGCCGTGGTAGCCGTCGCAGCCGGCGATGAAGTCGCAGCGCAGCTCATGCGAGCGGCCTTCGAGCGTGTAGGTCAGGCGAGGCGACGCGCCGTCGAAGTCGTGCAGCGCAACGTCCCTGGCCCCGTAGACGGTGGGTCGCCCGGCCGCGGCACGGGCAGCCATCAGGTCGCGCGTGACCTCGGTCTGGCCGTAGACGATGACGCGCTTGCCGCCGGTGTGGCCGGCCAGGTCGATGCGGTGGCGCGCGCCGCCGAAGCACAGCTCGAACCCGTCATGCACCAGGCCCTCGGCATGCATGCGGGCACCCACGCCGGCTTCGTCGAGCAGGTCGGCCGTGGTCTGCTCCAGCACCCCGGCGCGGATGCGGCCGAGCACGTAGTCCGGGCTCTGGCGCTCGACGATCACGTTGTCGATGCCGGCGCGCGACAGCAGCTGCCCCAGCAGCAGGCCCGAGGGCCCGGCGCCGACGATCGCGACCTGGGTTCGCGTCACCGACTCGGACACTCGGTCAGGCCTCTTCCTGGAACGCCTCCTGGCGCTTCTTCTTGATGGACGGCAGCATCACCACCACCACCATGGCCAGCGACGCAAGCAGCAGGCCTGCCGACAGTGGCCTGGTAGCGAAGGTGGTCCAGTCGCCGCGAGACAGCAGCAGCGCGCGACGAAGGTTCTCCTCCATCATGGGCCCCAGAATGAAGCCCAGAAGCAACGGCGCCGGCTCGCAGTGGAGCTTGTAGAAGATATAGCCCACGATGCCGAACAGCGCGCCCATGTAGACGTCGAAGTTGTTGTTGTTCAGCGTGTAGAGACCGATGCAGCAGAACGACAGGATCGCGGGGTAGAGCACGCGGTAGGGCACCGTCAGCAGCTTGATCCAGATGCCGATCAGCGGCAGGTTCAGGATCACCAGCATCAGGTTGCCGATCCACATGCTCGCGATCAGGCCCCAGAACAGTTCGGGGTTGCTGGTCATCACCTGCGGGCCGGGCTGGATGCCCTTGATGGTCATCGCGCCGACCATCAGCGCCATCACCGGGTTGGGCGGGATGCCCAGCGTGAGCATCGGGATGAAGCTTGTCTGGGCGCCGGCGTTGTTGGCGCTTTCAGGGCCGGCCACGCCACGGATGTCGCCCTTGCCGAAGCGGCTGGACGGACCGGCCAGCTTCTTCTCCATCGTGTAGGTGGCGAACGAAGACAGCAGCGCCCCGCCGCCGGGCAGCACACCCAGAATGGAGCCCAGTGCCGTGCCGCGCACTACCGACGGCCAGGCCTGCTTGAAGTCTTCCTTGGTCGGCCACAGACCCTTGACGTCCTTGGTGAACACCTCGCGATGCTCGGCGGGGCGCCCCAGGTTGGCCATGATCTCGCCGAAGCCGAACACGCCCATCGCGATGGTGACGAAGCCGATGCCGTCGGTGAGCTCGGGGATGTCGAAGCTGTAGCGGGGAACCCCCGAGATCACGTCGGTGTTGATCTGGCCGAGCAGCAGGCCCAGCAGGATCATCGAGATCGCCTTGATCAGCGAACCCGATGCCAACACCACGGCGCCGATCAGGCCCAGCACCATCAGCGAGAAGTACTCCGCGGGGCCGAACTTGAACGCCAGTTCGGTCAGCGGCGGAGCGAACGCAGCGATGACGAGCGTGCCGACGCAGCCGGCGAAGAACGAGCCCAGGCCGGCAGCGGCCAGTGCCGCACCGGCACGGCCCTGGCGTGCCATCTGGTAGCCGTCGATCGCGGTGACCACCGAGCTGGATTCGCCCGGCACGTTGATCAGGATCGCAGTGGTGGACCCGCCGTACTGCGCGCCGTAGTAGATGCCGGCCAGCATGATCAGCGCCGGGGTGGCGTCCAGCGCATAGATGCTGGGCAGCAGCATCGCGATGGTGGCCACCGGGCCCAGGCCGGGCAGCACGCCGATCAGCGTGCCGAGCACGGCGCCGCCGAAGGCGTAGAGCAGGTTGGTGACGGTGAAGGCCGTCGCGAAGCCGATGCCGAGGTTGTGTATCAGGTCCATGGTGCGCTTTCGTTCAGGCCGTGGCGAACACGGGCCACACGGGGATGGTGAGCGAGAGCCCCTTGACGAAGACCACCCAGGACATGGCGGTAAGCACCGCAGCGTTGATCAGGGTCGCCTTCCAGCTGAACTCGTCACTGGCCCAGCTGGATACGATGACCAGCAGCGGCAGCGAGATGATCAGGCCCAGGCGCGGCAGGATGGCGCCGAACACCCCGACGGTGATCGTGATGACGATCAGCGGGCGCCAGGCGAACCCGCCTATCGGCTCGCCGTCGTCGGTCTCGATGGTCAGCGCCTTGAACAGCACGAGGCTGCCGAGGATTGCCAGGATGACACCGAGGCCGAACGGGAAGTAGCCCGGGCCGGGCCGTGCGGAACTTCCGAAGTTGTAGGTCGTCGCGCCCCAGGCGAACACGGCGCCGACCACCACGAACATGAGGCCCGACCAGAAGTCGCGCTCGCTCTTGATCTTCATTTGAGAGTCTCCTCCGGGCAGAGCCGGCTCGGAGCATTCTAGGCAGCGCACCCCAGGGACCCCCTGTGGTTTCCACGTAACACCGTGGCGGCGCCCGCTTCAGGTGGCGTTCAGCCTGCGCCGTGGCCTTCCCAGGCCGGCGTGGTGCGCAGCACCTCCTCGAGCGTGGTGACGCCTTCGGCCACCTTCATGACGCCCGCCGCACGCAAAGGGTGCATGCCCTCGGCGAGGGCCTGTCGCCGCAGCGCGTCCGTGTCGAGCACGGGATGGACGTGCAGCCGCGCGGCCTCGCTCATCGCGAGCAGCTCGTAGAAGCCCACGCGCCCGCGAAAGCCCGTCTTGCGGCATTCGATGCAGCCCACCGCGCGGTACACCTTCGGCTGGCCCTTGAGCTTCCACGGCGCGATGGCCGCGTCGAGCAGGGCGCGGTCCGCATGATCGTCAGGCTGCTTGCAGGCCGGGCACAGCGTGCGAGCCAGGCGCTGCGCCAGCACGCCGATCACGGTGGCGGAGATGAGGTACGGCGGCACGCCCAGGTCCACCAGGCGCGTGATCGCGCTGGCGGCGTCGTTGGTGTGCAGCGTGCTGAACACCAGGTGGCCGGTCAGCGCGGCCTGGATCGCCATCTCGGCGGTCTCCAGGTCACGGATCTCGCCCACCATGATGATGTCCGGGTCCTGGCGCATCAGGGCGCGCACGCCCTCGGCGAAGCTGAAGTCCAGCGCCGGCAGCACCTGGGTCTGGTTGAGCGCCGGCTCGATCATCTCGATCGGGTCTTCCACGGTGCAGACGTTGACCTCGTCGGTGGCCAGGCGCTTGAGCGTGGAATACAGCGTGGTGGTCTTGCCGCTGCCGGTGGGGCCGGTGACGAGCACGATGCCGTGCGGACGCGACGTGAGCTCGTTCCAGCGCTGCGCCTCGAAGGCGCCGAAGCCCAGCGCCTCCACGCCCTTGACCACCGTCTGCGGGTCGAAGATGCGCATCACGAGCTTCTCGCCGAAGGCCGTGGGCAGCGTGGCCAGGCGCATCTCGACCTCGCCGCCGGGCTGGCCGACCATGTCGGGGCGGATCGTCTTGATGCGACCGTCCTGCGGCCGGCGCCGCTCGACCACGTCCATGCGGCCGAGCAGCTTGATGCGCGCGGTCATCGCGTTCATCACGGTGATCGGCGCCTGGTACACGGTGTGCAGCACGCCGTCGATGCGAAAGCGGATGGCGCCCATCTCGCGCCGCGGCTCGAGGTGGATGTCGCTGGCGCGCTGGTCGAACGCGTACTGCCAGAGCCAGTCCACCACCTGCACCACGCCCTGGTCGTTGGCGTCGAGCTGCTTGTTGGCGCGGCCCAGCTCCACCAGCTGCTCGAAGCTCGCCAGCGCGCTGGCCTCGCCGGTCTTGGCGGCCGCCTTGACCGAGCGCGCCAGCGTGTAGAACTCGGTCGTGTACTTCGCGATGTCGTTCGGGTTGGCCACCACCAGGCGCAGCCGCTTGCGCGTGTGGGCCTCGATCTCGCGCACCCATGCCACGTCGGCGGGCTCGCAGGTGGCCACCGTCACCTCGGTCAGCGCCACCGACACCGGCAGCGCGCGACGCGACTCGGCATAGGCGACCGACATCACGTCGGCCACCCGGCCGGCGTCCACCTTGAGGGGGTCGATGCGCAGGTAGGCCAGACCCATGTGGCCCGCCAGCCACTCGGTCAGCAACTCGACATCCAGCGTGCGGCCCTTGGCGGCAGGACGCGCGTCCACCAGGTTGGCATTGCCCAGGCGCAGCAGCGGATGCTGGCTGGAGTCGCCGGCGCCGAAGCGCGAACGCACCCGTGCCGCCTCCTCCGCGCTGACGACGCCGTCGGCCTGCAGGCCCTGCAGCAGCGAGCGCCAGTCGAGTCGGCCCGGGGGAATCGTCGAGGTCTTCATCAGGGTTGCAATGGTCGCACCATCCGCAGCCACTTTCGGGCCGGCAGGCCGGTGCGCCGCTCGATGGCCTCGGCGCGGGCGAGAAGTTCCTCACGCTCGGGCACGCGCAGCCCTCGGCCCGCCACCACCACGGTGTTGCCTTCGCGCGTGGGTCGCAGGCTCCACGCCTGGTCGCGTCCGAACGCGGCCGCGATGCGTTGCGCGCTGGCCGCAAAGCTCGAAGCCCGTCCGAACAGGTTGACCGTCATCACGCCGCCGTCGGCCAGCACGGCACGGCAATCGGCGTAGAACGCGGCGCTGTCGAGCACCGGCGCGGCGGCCTCGTGGTCGTAAAGGTCCACGCACAGCACCTGCACCGTTGCGGCATGGGACGGGTCCGCAACCCACGTTCCCGCGTCGGCCAATACGACCTCCAGGCGCGCGTCGTCGCCCGGCAGGCGAAAGCCGTGGCGGCACGCGGCCACCACGGCCGGGTTGATCTCCACCGCGGTCACCCGGTCCATCCGCAGCACCGAACGGCAGTAGCGCGTGATCGTGGCCGCGCCCAGTCCGAGCTGCACGGCATGGCCGCGCGACACCTCGGCCGCCGGCCGCCACAGCATCCAGGCCATCATGCGCTGCACGTACTCGAGCACGATGACGCGCGGCGCATGCACCAGCATGGCGCCCTGTACCCAGGGTGTGTCGCCCAGGTGCAGCGTGCGCAGGCCGTCCTGCTCCGCGATGGTGGCCAGCGGAAGGTCCGCGCCGGTCATGCAATTCCCGCCACGCGAAACGCCTCGCGCCACGCGTCCAGCTTTCGATCGAAGCTCCAGTTCGCGTGGGCCGGGCTGGTCGACGGCAGGCGCAGGACAGGCAGGCCCAACGCGGCGGTCAGGCGCATCGAACGCGCCGACTCACCCCCGTTGTGGGCAATGGCCGCCAGCCGGGGCAGGCGCCGCGCCAGCGCGGCGATGTCGTTCGGCTCGGCGGCCTCGATGGCGCTGTCGAGGCTGCCCTCGCGCCGGCAGGCGGCATGCACGTCCCAGATCGCCAGCCCGCGCCGCCGTGCTTCGGCAATGCGCCGCCGATAAGTGAAGGCCGCAAGGTCGATGCCCCACAGCGCGCCGACGATCGGCCAGAACTGGTTGCGTGGATGGGCGTAGTACTGCTGCGCGGCCAGCGAGGCGGCCCCGGGAAAGCTGCCCAGCACCAGCAGGCGGGCTTCTCGCGACGCCACGGGCGGCAGGCCCAGCAGGCGTCCGGCCCCCAGGGGCCGGCTGCGGGCGCCGTCTGCTGGATGCACCGCCGCCGTCACTGCGCCAGCCCTGCCGGGTTGACCGCATGCGGAGCCATCAGTCCCGCCAGGCGCGGCAGGGCCGCCACGGCGTTGGCCGTGGTGCGCCGTGCCGTGTCCTCGAGCGACCAGCCGCGCAACTCGGCCAGCGTGCGGGCGATGCGCGGCAGCTCGGCCGGCTCGTTGCGCGACGGCGGGCGCGCGTCCCGCTCGTCGGCGCGCACGTAGAGCCACTGCGGCGGGATGTCCGGCGCGTCGGTCTCCAGCACCGGCACCGTGTCCGGCAGCATCGCGGCCAGATGCCGGATCTGCAGCGCGCGCTCGAAGGTCATCGCGCCGCCGAAGCCGAGCCGGAAGCCGCGCTGCACGAAATGCGCCGCCTGCGCGTCGCTGCCGTTGAAGGCATGAGCGATGCCGCCGGGCACGTCGATGCGGCGCAAGTGCCGCAGCAGACCGTCGGCCGAACGGCGCACATGCAGGATCACCGGCAGGCCGAAGCGCTGCGCCAGCCTGAGCTGATGCGCGTAGAAGCGGTCCTGCCGCGCCAGGTCCAGGCCGGGCACGAAGTGATCGAGGCCGATCTCGCCCACCGCTACCAGCCTCGGGTCGTCGCGGTGCGCAGCCAGCGCGGCTTCCAGGCGGTCCAGGTCGGCGTCCTGCGCCTGGCCCGCCTCCAGCGGATGGATGCCCAGCGCATAGGCCAGCCCATGCCGGTGCGCCAGGTCACGCACGGTGTCGAACGCCGCCGCCTTGACCGCCGGCAGCACCTGCAGACCGACGCCGGCCGCGCGCGCCCGCGCGGCAACGGCATCGCGGTCGGCGTCGAACTCGGGCGCATCGAGGTGGCAGTGGGTATCGACCCACTGCGGCGGTGGATTCATCGCGACCATTGTCATGCACGCCCTGCCGCTGCGTGCTACCGTGGCGGCTACGCGGCAGGAGTCCAGCCATGAAGCGAGCACCGCTGTACAGCGCCCCCCGACGGTCCGACGCCCGGGCCTCGGCGCCTCCTGCACCCGCCGAGCCGGCGTCTGCCGCGCAAGCCGCGGCGCCTGCGGCTGCCGCCACCGCATTGCCTGCATCCCGTCGCCGCCTTCGCCGAGCCCTGCCACTGCTGGCCTTGCTCTGCGTGCTGGCCGTGCTGGCGTGGCAGTTCGGCGCCGGCCTGCTTCCCAAGCCCCTGACCCAGCGCGACATCGACCGCGCCGTGCTGCACACGCTGTCCAAGACCACCCTGCCCTCGCCGGCGGCCAAGGCCTACGCGGCGGTGCGCGGTTCGGTGGTCAAGGTGATCGGCTATTCGCGGCCGCAGGCCAAGGCCGACTCCAAGGACCCGAAGGACTCCAGGACAGCCAAGGCGCCGCGCGCCAGGCCCTTCACGGGCCCCGAGCCGGAGGAGGCCGAGGAGCGGGGCGTGGGTTCCGGCGTGGTGATCGTCGACAACGGCACCATCCTCACCAACCTTCACGTGGTGCACGGGTCGCAGCGCATCAAGGTGATCTTCGCCGACGGCCTGGAGGCCGACGCCGACATCGTCGGCCTGCAGCCGCAGCACGACCTGGCCGTGCTCAAGGCGCGCAAGATCCCGGACGACCTTCAGGCCGCCACCATGCGCTCCACCGCCGATCTGTCTCCCGGAGACCGGGTCACCGCGGTGGGATTTCCCTTCGGCATCGGCCCGTCGGTGAGCCACGGCGTGGTCTCCGGCCTGAAGCGCGAGTTCCGCTCGCCCGAAGGCCAGCGCATCCTGACCAACCTGATCCAGTTCGACGCCGCCGCCAACCCCGGCAACTCGGGCGGCCCGCTGGTCACCGACGACGGCGAGGTGGTGGGCATCGTCACCGCCATCTACAACCCGACGCAGGAGCGTTTCTTCGTCGGCATCGGGTTCGCCGTGCCGATCGAGAACGCCGCCCAGGCCGTGGGCCTTCCCCCCTTCTGATTCCTTACCTGGAGATCGACGCATGACCGACCGCATCGGAGCCAGCCAGTCCGGCACCCTCATGGAGCAGCTGCTCTACGAGGTCAAGCGCGTGGTGGTGGGGCAGGACAAGTTCCTCGAGCGCGTGCTGGTGGCGATGCTGGCGCAGGGTCATCTGCTGGTCGAGGGTGTGCCCGGCCTGGCCAAGACGCTTACCGTCAAGACCCTGGCGCGCTCGTTCTCGGGCCAGTTCAAGCGCATCCAGTTCACGCCCGACCTGGTGCCGGCCGACCTGGTCGGCACGCGCGTGTTCAACCAGAAGACCGGCGACTTCAGCACCACGCTCGGGCCGGTGTTCACCAACCTGCTGCTGGCCGACGAGATCAACCGCGCCCCCGCCAAGGTGCAGAGCGCGCTGCTCGAGGTGATGCAGGAGCGCCAGGTCACCATCGCCGGGCAGACGCACCGCGTGCCCGAGCCCTTCCTGGTGATGGCCACGCAGAACCCGATCGAGACCGAGGGCACCTATCCGCTGCCCGAGGCGCAGGTGGACCGCTTCATGATGAAGGTGCTGGTGGGCTACCCGACCGAGGACGAGGAATTCGTCATCGTCGAGCGGGTGATCGGCCCGGCCATCGAGGTGGCGTCGGTGGTCACGACCGAGCAGCTGGCCCAGCTGCAGCGCGAGTGCCGCAACGCCTATGTCGACCCCGCGCTCATCACGTATGCGGTGAAGCTGGTGGCCGCCACGCGCGACCCGTCCAAGGTGGGCCAGGCCGAGCTGGCCAAGTACGTGGCCTTCGGTGCCAGCCCGCGCGCCACGATCTGGCTGGTGGAAGGCGCCCGTGCGCTGGCGTTCCTGCGCGGCCGCAGCTACGTGCTACCCGAGGATCTGCTCGACCTGGTGCCCGACGTGCTGCGCCATCGCGTCACGCTCACCTACGAAGCACTTGCCGATGGCTTGACGGCCGACGCGTTCATCGAGCGCGTGGTCAAGGCCCTGCCGGCGCCGCCGCGGCCGCTGGCCCACGACCGCGCGGTGGCCAATGCCTGACCCGGCTGCCGCCCTCGCCGCGCAGCCCTCGGTGCAGGCGCTGCTGCAACGGCTCGAATGGACCGTGCTCAAGCGCCTGGACGGCGCGCTGCAGGGCGACTTCCGCACCCTGTTCCGCGGCCATGGCGTCGATCTGGCCGACCTGCGCGAGTACCAGCTCCACGACGACGTGCGCCACATCGACTGGAACGTCACCGCGCGCCTGTCGATCCCGCATGTGCGCGAGTTCCTCGAGGAGCGCGACCTCACCGCGTGGTTCCTGCTCGACCTGAGCGCGTCGGTGGACTTCGGATCCCAGCGCCGCAAGCGCGAGGTGTCCGAGGCGTTCCTGGGCGTCATGGCCAGTCTGGTGCTGCGCCACGGCAACCGCGCCGGCGCCGTGCTCTACGGCAGCCAGATCGACACCGTGATGCCGGCTCGCAGCGGCCGCCTGCACGTCATGCACATGATGCAGCGCATGCGTGCGCGCCCCGCCGCCGCGGCCGCCGGCGCCACACGCCTGGCCGACCTGATCGACCGGGCCCGCCCGTCGATCCGGCGCCGCAGCACGGTGTTCGTGGTATCGGACTTCATCAGCGAGGCCGGCTGGGAAGCACCGCTCTCGCGCCTGGCCCAGCGCCATGACGTGGTGGCCGTGCGCCTGTACGACCCGCTGGAGATGACCCTGCCCGAGCTGGGCCTGGTGCTGATGCAGGACTCCGAGACCGGCGAGCAGCTGTTCGTGGACACCGGCGCGCGCGGCTTTCGGGAACGCTTCGAGGCCGCGGCGCAGCGCCGCGAGGCCGAACTGCGCTCGGCGCTGGCGCGCGCCGGCGTCGACACGCTGGAGCTGGCCACCGACGCCGACCTGGCCGACGCGATCCTGGCGTTCGTGGACGCGCGTCGGCAGCGCAGCCGCATGGCGGCCGGCGCCCTTCCCCTGACCCGGAGGCTTGCATGAACTTCCTGTGGCAAGAGGCCCTGTGGCTGCTGCTGCTTCTGCCCGTGCTGGTGGCTGGCTACGTGTGGCTGCTGAAGCGGCGCAAGAAGACGGCGGTGGCGTGGTCCAGCCTGTCGATCGTGAAGGAGGCGATGGGCAACCAGCGCCTGTGGCGCCGTCATGTGCCGCCGGTGCTGATGCTGCTGTCGCTGGCCACGCTGATCGTCGCTGGCGCGCGGCCCACCGCCGTGATCACCCTGCCCCTGGTGGAGCAGACCGTCATCCTGGCGATGGACGTGTCGGGTTCCATGCGGGCCACCGACGTCGAGCCCAACCGCCTGGTCGCGTCGCAGAACGCGGCCAAGGCCTTCATCGCCGAGCTGCCGCGCACCGTGCGCGTGGGCGTGGTGTCTTTCGCCGGCACGGCCGCCATCGTGCAGCCCCCCACGCTGTCTCGCGAGGACGTGGTCGCCGCGATCGACCGCTTCCAGCTCCAGCGCGCCACGGCCATCGGCAGCGGCCTGATCCTCAGCCTGGCGGCGATCTTCCCCGACGCGGGCATCGACCTGTCGCAGGTGACCGGCGCGCGCACCATGCCGCGGGCGCTGGGCGAGCAGCCCAAGGAAAAGGAGTTCACGCCCGTGGAGCCGGGCAGCTATGCGTCGGCGGCGATCATCCTGTTGACCGACGGCCAGCGCACCACCGGCCCGGACTCGATGGACGCGGCCCGCATGGCGGCTGACCGCGGCGTGAAGGTCTACACCGTGGGCATCGGCACGAAGGAGGGCGACACCATCGGGTTCGACGGCTGGAGCATGCGCGTGCGCCTGGACGAGGAGACGCTCAAGCAGGTGTCGATGGCCACGCGCGCCGAGTACTTCTACGCCGGCAATGCGCTGGACCTGAAGAAGGTCTACCAGTCGCTCGGCGCACGCCTGACGTCGCACAAAAAGGAAACCGAGGTGACCGCGCTGTTCGCCGGCGTGGGCGCGCTGCTGATGCTGGTGGCTGCGGCGCTGTCGGTGTGGTGGTTCGGCCGCGTGGCCTGACGCCGCGGTGCTTGCCTGGCTGCCCGACGACCCGCAGGACCGCTCGCCCTTCCCGCCCGCGAGCGAAGCGCTGGGCCCCGGCACCGACACGCCGGGCCTGCTGGCCGCGGGGGGCACCCTTGCGCCGTGGCGCCTGGAGCAGGCCTACCGCCACGGTATCTTCCCGTGGTACGGGCCGCGCCAGCCGGTGCTGTGGTGGGCGCCGGACCCCCGCATGGTCCTGCCGGTGGCGCAGTTCCGCCTGCACCGGTCGCTGCGCAAGACGCTGCGCGCGTTCCTGGCCGCACCCGGCTGCGAGATCCGCTTCGACAGCGCGTTCGACGCGGTGATCGAGGCCTGCGCCGAAACCCCGCGCGACGGGCAGGCCGGCACCTGGATCGTGCCCGAGCTGCGCGCCGCCTATCGCGCCTGGCACCGCGCCGGCGCGGTGCACAGCGTGGAAACCTGGGTCGACGGCCGCCTCGTCGGCGGCCTTTACGGCGTGGGCATCGGCCGCATGTTCTTCGGCGAGTCGATGTTCTCTCACGCCACCGACGCGTCCAAGATCGCCCTGGCCGCGCTGGTGGCGTTCTGCCGCGCCCACGGCATCGAGCTGATCGACTGCCAGCAGGCCACGCGCCACCTGGCCAGCCTGGGCGCCCGCGAGATCCCCCGCCCCGCGTTCGAGCGCCACCTCGCCCTCAGCCTGGGGGCCCCGCCGCCGCCCGCCTGGACCTATGATCCGGCGCACTGGGTCCACCTGCTGGCGCCCGGCGACCCCACCGCATGACCGCCCTCAAGGAACTTCCGCTCGCGTCGTTGCAGTTCTATGCCACGGCGCCCTACCCGTGCAGCTACCTGCCCGGGCGCATGGCGCGTTCGCAGGTGGCCACGCCCAGCCACCTGATCAATGCCGACGCCTACTCGGGCCTGGTGGCCGCGGGGTTTCGCCGCAGCGGCATGTTCACCTACCGCCCTCACTGCGACGGCTGCCGTGCCTGCGTTCCGCTGCGCGTGCCGGTGGCCACGTTCAAGGCCACGCGCAGCCAGCGCCGCGCCTGGAAGGCGCATTCGCACCTGGTGGCGCGCGTGCTGCGCCTGGGTTTCCTGCCCGAGCACTACCAGCTCTACCTGCGCTACCAGAGCGGCCGCCACTCCGGCGGCGGCATGGACCACGACAGCGTCGACCAGTACACCCAGTTCCTGCTCCAAAGCCGCGTCAATTCGCGCCTCATCGAGTTTCGCGAGCCGGCCTCGGAAGGCCAGACGCTGGGTGCGCTGAAGATGGTGTCGATCCTCGACGTGCTCGACGACGGCCTGTCCGCCGTCTACACGTTCTACGAGCCCGAGGCCAACGCCAGCTACGGCACCTACAGCGTGCTCTGGCAGATCGAGCAGACGCGCACGCTCGAACTGCCGCACGTCTACCTCGGCTACTGGATCGGCGCGAGCCCGAAGATGGCCTACAAGACCCAGTTCGGCCCGAGCGAGGTGCTGGTGGACGGTCGGTGGGTGGCGGGGCCGCCCGCCTGAGCGCGCGGCGCTACATCAGAACGATGTCGTACTGTTCTTGTCCAGGAGTATTTTTCTTGTACGTCAGTAGCTTAGCTGTGCTTCGAACGTAGCGGACCGCCTTACCCACCCAGCTGGTCACCCATCGACTCTGCGACGCTATGGAACTGAGTGATCCAAAGCGAGAGCGCCCCAGCTGCAGATCCGATTCTCCTTGAAGTTGTCCTGCTGTCGAGCGTTCAGCCTCCCGCGGAACCCTCTCGGGCGACGCAGCGGCTCAAGCGGCGACTCGTGCTCGTTCGGATTGGCGCGGCGGTAGACAGACGTGCGTCGCAATGCACTTCAGCATCGCCTTGATGCATGTCGATGAGGACGGCGATCGGGTACGCGATTGCGATGCACTCGATGAGGATCTCCGCGTAGGCTTGGACGCTTGGACGTGCGGCAAGCGCGTGAACAATGAGCGCGCGGTTTGGTGGGATGGAACGACGTAGATCTCGGCGAAGCAGATCTCGCTGAGGCGTTGGTGGGCCATGAATCGTGGCGGCAAGGTTGAGGACAAGGAGCTGCCATGCTCGAACGGGCTCCATGAACCGACCAAGCAAGAGGGGCGGAAGAACCCGCGGCATCTCGCCGTTGGCAGTCCCGATCGCTCGTTACCCTGCCCTGTCACAACGCGACCGAAACGCACAGCCCTTGCAGGCACTCGCCGAGCGCGCGTACCTCGGCCGAATGCGCCCCGCGATGACGTCCTCGCGCCGGCGATGGAGGGCCACAACCTCGGACGGCGCCATCAGCTCGACCATGTGCGAACGCTGAGTCGCGCCCTTCGTCGGTTTCTGGACCGTGACGAAAGCGTGTCCTGCGACGCGTAGCCCCGTCTGACCCTCGACAGCCATCTTCTGCGCCGAGAGCTGAATCACGTCGGTGGCGTACGTCCGGCTCTTCCAGCGGGTCTTGAGCTCGACCAGGACGATCGCGCCATCGGTGCCTCGATATCCCCGGTCGATCCTCGCGATCAACGCGATCGGTTTGCGAATCCGGAATTGCTTCTCCATGAACAGCAGCCGGGCGCCGGCGAGCGCGTCGGGCCGCGATGCCAGTTCCAGCTCCCTTACCCCGGCCCCGCGCACGCGATGCAGAACGAACGCAAGAACGACGGACGTTGCGACAGCGGCCGTGCTCCAGATGTGCCAGCCCTCCACGTTCATGCGCGCTCTCCGAGGCGACGCCGAGCGATGCGGACAACCATCCCAACCAACACGCGAGCCGGCGACCGCAACCACGGCAACCAAGAGAGAAGCCGGCACACGACTGGAGCGATCGCGTAGTAGGCAACGACGATGCAGCGACCCCACCCACGACCCGACAGGACCTCGTCGCGATAGCGTCGCAGGGCCTCGGTCTCCCAGGCCGCCTCGCCGTACAAATGCGTGGCAACGAAACACTGACTATCGCTGCCCGTCGCCGAGGCAGCAGCCATGCCTTCGCGGTAGTAGCGCTCGTGAGCCTGCCGACCGCACTCAACGCTGTGCCGCTGCTCCACCGTCAGGCGCTGGCCGTGCAGATGGGCCAGCAGCACCCGCTTCTCGCAGAACCCCATCTCGGCCAAGTCCTTGGCACTGACTGGGCGCTCGCCGCGTCTCCGATCCCGGCGCTTCCTCATCGACGGCCTCACTCCTTCAGCGCCGGCTCGAACAGGCCGTTCGTCACCCGAGCCGTCTGGACGTCCACACTGCGCGTCGGACCATCACTGCCTACGCCTCGCGCGGCGGGCGCGAACACCCCGTACTGCGCGAGCAACCCGTCGTAGGCCAGCACGCGCAGCCGATTCACCCGCTTCTGCCCCTGTGGGAACTGGTTCAGTTCGTCGAACAGACGCGGGTTGTCGGCGCGAGCCAGTTCGAACACGAGCCGGATCGGCTTCTGGACGGTTGCTTGGCCTGCGCTCATGACGCGTCTCCCGAAGCGCGCTCTCGCGCCGAGTTCATCGCCGTCATGGCGTAGTTTTGGCCGGCGAGCTGGAAGCCCCGAACGTTGGCGAACAACGGCTCCTTCACTTCGTGGATGCGGTGCTTCGGGAAAGCGGCCTTGACGGCCTTCTTGAACAGGAAGGCTCCGCCGCCCACGAGGATGATGTTCTGCAAGCTCTCGGGCGTTTCGATCCACTGCCGCATCGTCGATACCGCCTGCTGTGCGACGCTCTCTGCCAGCGGCAGGTGCCGCTTCATGTCGTAGGCCTTCTGGAAGATGATGGGCGCCTTGCCCGTGCGCAGTGCGAGATCGATCGCGTCGTAGTCGCGGTACGGTGTGCCGATGTCCTTCGAGATCTCGGCGGCCAGCAGCCTCAGCACATCCGACATGCCCCGGTTGATCGAGTGCGACTGCTTCTGCACCAGGCGCATGCCACGGCACACGAGCCAGTCGAAGGTTCGCGAGCCGGGGTCGATGACCAGGCTCTGCTCGGCGCCGATCGTCGCCATCTTCTCGTGCTCGGCCGCGTAGTGCACGAGAGCACCCTGCGGCTGCGCGACGGCCAGCGCCTTGTGCACGGTAACGGCCCGGCCGCCGCCGAGCTGGTGGCTGCCGACCATGGCCTTTTCCAGCGACGCCTTCTTCAACGCCAGCAGCGCGACGGGCAAGCCGACCACGAGCAGGTCGATGTGCGGAACCTTCATCATGGACAGCGCGCCGCGCAGCAGGGCCATGTACTCCGGCGACTCGGTGTACTCGTCGTGCAGTTGCTTGGCCCGGAAGGTGTCGGCGGCCAGGCCGACGTCAGGACCGACTTCGTAGTACAGCGGCCCGACGGGGATGCACACCGTCTTTCGCCGCTCGGTCGCGGGCCAGGTCGGCGTGTCGCCGCTGGAGGGATAGGCCACCGACGGGAAGCTCGCGCAGCGAACGTCCGCGCCGGCCACGCCGGTGACGAACTTGGTGTTGCCGGATCCGACATCCACCGCCCTGACGATCAACTCCATGAGAAGGCTCCTAGTGATGTTGCACGCGGGTCAGCATCGCCAACGCGATGCCGCCCGACCACGCGCAATGGCCGCTGAGCGGGCCGGATTTCGACGCCGGTCGCCATGCAGGATCAGCGGGCCTGCACCACAGCGTGAGGCGGCGCCCCGGCTCGGGCGCCCAACAGGTGCCGAATGCGCGTGCGTGACACCACGGTCTCACCCGATCGGCGATCGTCAACCCCGTGCGGCAGCGCAACGATGTGGCGGGCGCCGTCATCTCCGCAGCCGGTCGAGCGCCGCGTCCGAGGCCAGAGGCAGCGCCGCAGTCAGTCAACCCCCTCGGTAGACGCACCCACAACGGCCCTTTGCGACGCTAAACCGCCCTCAGCGGCAGGTCGCAGCACGCCAGTCGCCACCGTCAAGCCATGCGCCATCGCGTCGCTTGCGCGCCTGGCTGTTGACGCCACACCCTTGCCCGTCGTCAACTACCCGCTCCCGAGGGCTCCCTCAGCCCGCTGCCTCCGCGCAGCAAAGAGGCGTCGCAGTCGTCACCTGCCCTTGAAGCTCCGGCCCCGAGCCGGTGCAGCCGCCACCCTGGAGGTGGTGGCCCCGAGGTTCCCCTGTCGTAGTGCATGGGCCATCGACTTTCGCCAGCGCATGCCGCTGGGCGCTCCCTGAAGCGCGTCGTGGCCGTCGATCCCCGGGCCGGTACTTGATGCCGCGTTCCCGATCCCGCCGTCACGTGAGCAAGCGTTGTTCAACGCCGCGCGCAGTCGTGCTTGCCCTCATGGGCTCCCTGCTCGCCCTCGCTCACACGCTCGACACCGCCCTGGACATTCGGTCAGGGGCGGACCCATGCGAGCGGATGGCGCTACGCATCCAGGACTGATCCACCAGCCATGGCGAGAGGCAAGACCTCGTCGCCCGATGTGCGGCACGCCCCAGAGGCGGCCGGCATCTCAACCCCCGTGGTCGCAGAAATGCGCGGACGGGGCCGGATCACGTGTTCATTTTTAAGACCGACCGAGCGTCGACCGGCATGCGCTGGCGCCGCAAACCCTTGGGTCGTCGTCGCGCCACCGTGGTCGGGCGCTGCGGCGTGATTCCAGACCACCCGTCAGACCCGCGATGGCATCCGCGGTGCTGCCGGCCCGCCGTGATGCCTGTCCGTTCAACAACGGGCGTGCCGTTCGGGCGGCGCGCTCGCACTTCGCCGAAGCCACGCATGTCAACTGCTCTCAACCCACAGGCGGCTCACCGGACCGCCCGCGACCCGACCAATGCGGGCCGCATTTGCGCGCAGCAGCCGCTGCGGCGCCAGGACTGGAACGGCCGCTCGCCGCAGGAGATCCTGGCCAGCTATCGGCCGGGCAAGGCCGATCCGCTCAAGGTGCTGGACGTCCTGCTCGAGCTCTTCAACGCGAAACACACGGCGCTCGAGAAGACCGTCTCGCACAAGACCCGGCAGGAACGCGCACGCTTCCTGCGCCGGTTCTTTGTGGACCTGCAACGCAAGGCGGGCTTTCGGCAAGCGCCCGATCCGCGCAACCTCGGACAGAAGCACATCCACGCGATGGTCCAGGTCTGGCAGCGCGAGAAACTGGCGCCGGCCACCATCCAGACCTACCTCAGCTTCCTCCGGGGCTTGGGCTCGTGGATGGGCAAGCACGGGTTCGTGCGCAAGCCCGAGCAGTACGGGCTGAGTCTCGACGAGTACCAGCGGCACGAATACGCGCAGCGCGACAAGAGCTGGGCGGCCAAAGGCATCGACGTGCAGGCGGTGCTGGCCGAGGTCGCGACGTTCGATCCGCGCGTCGCGGCCTCGATGCGCCTGATGCATGCACTCGGCTTGCGGCGCAAGGAGTCGGTGATGCACCGACCCCACGCACACGTCTTCGCCTTCGACCAGACCGGCCTACCGGAGGACGAGAAACAGGCGGATGAGTATGTGTGGGTGAAGGGCAAGGGCGGCCGCGTTCGCTGGGTCGCGCTGGAAACCGAAGCCGAGCGTGCCGCAGTGGCGCATGCCCGAACCATCGTGGACGGCCGGGATGCGCACATGGGCAATCCGGCGCATGCCCTGAAGCGCAACCTGCGCCGGCTCGACTACGCGTTGGATAAGTTCGGCTTCACGAAGGCCGAGCGCGGCGTGACGGGCCACGGCCTGCGGCATGGCAACCTGCACGAGCTCTACGAGGATGTGACCGGCGAACCGCCCCCGGTGTGCGGCGGCAAGCCGGTCTCGGCCGAACTGGACCGCGCCGCGCGGCTGGCTGTCTCGGAACGCGCCGGCCATTCGCGCCGTCGCGCGGCGGGTGCGTATTTGGGCGCCGTACTGCCCCGCTTGCGCCGCGACCCCGGGGCACGATGACCGATGCAACCGGGCCTATGCGCGGAGGTCGGCTTCAGTCTTGCCGTTCGACAGCGCTTCCACGAACCACGCAGGCCTGCGGCCGACTCCCGTCCCATTGCTTCATGCATGCCCCTCGACGGCCGCTTCCACATGGCCCTCGTCCTTGGCGTGCCGAAACCCGAACCGCGCCCACGTGCGCGGATCGACCTCGATCGGGCCGCTGCGCTTGCTGTCGAGGTTGACCACCACGCCGTGCGCGGTGATCCTGCCTCTGGAGAACAGCTCGTACAGCAGTTGCGCCGCGAACCTCACCGCCACATCGTTGACGAACAGTCCCTGCGAGGCCAGCGACATGCGCATCGAGCACGATGGCCGGTTGTCGTCCGGTGCGTCGGGGTCGAGCAGTTCAGGGAACAGTTCCGTGACGCAGGGCAGCCGGCGTGCATGCGCTTCGGCACTCATGGCGCGGCGGCTTGCGGGCTGGCCGAGGATCACTTGTGCGGTGGCCTCCGTGTTCCCCAGGTCCAGCCAGTAGTGGTAGCCGGCACAGGGGTCGAAGGCAAGGCGGTGCAGGTGGCGTCGCGCGGCACGACTGTCCACGCAACTGATCAGGATGTCCGCATCGCGAGCGGAGCGGTGGTCCTCGCGCTCATCTTCGTACCGGCGGGGATTGGCCGCCCAGTCCAACCCGTAGAACTGGTTGAGGCGATGGATGGTCACGATGGCCTTGTGCCGGCCGATATCTGCCGCGCTGTAGAGCTGGCGGCCGACGTTGGCCTCGCTGACCCGATCGGCATCGTAGGCGCTGACGTGCAGGCCGCAGGGGTGTCCGAGCGCGCGCATGGCGAGGTCCAGTCGCGCAAGACACGCGGCCATCTGCGCCCCGTTGCCACCCACGCCCACCAGGTGGACCGTCACGCGCTTGTCGAGCAGTTCGGCGGCGATGCAATGTTCCATGCCATTCATCCTCTCGCGCGCCAGCGGGCGAGCAAGCGTCGCAGCAGCCGACGCTCTGCGCCCGCATTCCGCGCGGACGTGTGCTCGACGGCGGCGAGCCGAGTCCACGGATGAGGCAATGGCCGGTACAGGCCGTTGATGACGAGCCGGAAGCAGGCCTCGGGCTGGGCCTCGTGCAAGCGCCCGAACACACCGGCGACCTTGATGCCGCGGTCGTCACGGTCGTCGTCGTCGGACCAGAAGGCTGCGGCGCGTCCATGCGTGTGCAGATCGACGGCCACCGATTCGTCGTCGGCCATCGGCGGCACGCGATAGTCGATGCGCAGCGGCGAGCAGCGCACCGGCTCGCACAGGGCCAAGCGCAGCTCGCCGCTGGTGCGCGAGTAGATCAGCGTGCCCGCAGCCTCGTTGGGAAGCGATCGCCGTCCCGCCTCGATGAACCTTTCGATGAGTCGGATCGGCAGCACGCCGAAGGAGAAGCGCAGCCGTTCCTCCACCGCACCGAAGGGCAGAGGCAGGCCGATGCCTTGCGGCGTCAGGCAGCGGATGCAGTCCAGCCAGTCGAGCTTCACCTGGTCACGAACAGGCCGTTGGCAGCCACCACCAGGCGCTGTCCCGGATCCATGTCCGGCAGCGGGCCGAACCGCGGCGCGATCACGACCGGGCAAGCCGCCTGCAACGCGGCGTCGCGCGCATCCATCACGCGCCCTCCTTCATCCCCAACAGCGCGCCGAGCGTCGCGTTCATCGGCACCAGCACGTGCTGTGGGAAGCGCGCAAAGCGCCGGTCGAGCATGTCGCGCCAGAACGCGAACGAGCCGCCCGGGTAGCGCACCAGCTTCGCGGTCACGTTCGGGTGCGTGAAGAAGCTGCGAAAGAAGGCGTCGTTCCAGGCGCCGATCTTCTCGGCGGTTGTCCCATCCGGCTTGGGCACGCTGCCCTGGCAGATGTGGCCTTTGCCGTCGACGTTGAAGTACGGGGCTTGATGCAGCGGCGTTGCGAGCGTCGGCCGCTGCGAGCCCTTGACGGCCCACACGCGCCACTCCCGGCCCGACGCCGCAAAGACGAGTCCCGGGTGCGGCACCGATTCGCCGCGTTCGACGGCTCCCAGCAGTTGCGCATCCCGTTCGGAGACGCGAAACGCGACGTGGCGCATCGCAGGCCGCACCCACCACAGGATCAGGTCGCCGGCCACGAACAGCACGTTGTCGGGCAGGAAACCGCCGTGCCCCACACGCTTGAGCAATGCCCGAGCCAGCGCCAGTGCGCTGTGCGGGGTCATGGCGCGCCCCGCGCCGATGACGGGTTCGCCGTCGATCTGCTCGACCTCGTGCACGGTGGCCAGCGCGCTGCCTGACGACCCACGGTAGATCAGCACGGCGTGGTCGAGCTTGAGCACACCATCGGTCGGCGCGTGGATGGAGAAGTCGGCTTGGTTCATGGTGGCCTCGATGTGGGGCTTGCTGTGGCCATCTGTCGCGACGCCGGTCGCGACGCCTGAAGACAGTCTCAGCCCGACAGCCCGTTGATCAACCGGTCAATGAGCCCGATGGCCTTGAAGCGCGGGCGCATCGCGTGCTGCCATGTCTTCATGGCGCTCGGCGTGTTCAAGCTCATCTGCACGTCACCCATGCGGTCGTAGCACTCGCCCTCGTGTGCCTGCTGAATCAGGTCGTCGAAGACCCGCGTCGCGAGGTCGCCCTCCGACCAGGACAGCACCGCACCAAAGCCGACGAACTCACCGTCGCAGTCGCACCGAAAGGCGTCCTGGATGCGCAGCCTGCCGAGCGCGATGGCATCCGCCACGACGGCGCGCAGCCGTGCGGCGGCAATGCCGGGCAGCGCCCGACGAAGGTCGACGGTCTGCCATCCGGCGCCGCCCTGGTCACGAGCTGGTCGCCCCGGCCACTTCCTTGACCAGTCGGGGAAGGCATCGTCGAGCAGATCGCGGGTCACCATCTCGGCACGAGCGGCCTCGCGCTCGGCCTCGTCCTCGCCGCACTGCATGTCCAGCGCCGTATCCTCGTCCTCCTCGCCGTACCAATAGACCCAGGACGCCGCGTCGCAGGCTACGGCGGGCGTGAACAGCGGATAGGCAATGCAGACTCTGGCGGTGCAGGACGTGCAAGACAGTCGCGCCAAGACCGGGACATGCGTCCTCCAACTCCTGCAGTCGCTGGCCGACGGGCCACTCGTGCACGCCGGCCTCGCCCCATGAAATCTCGATGCCGCCGTAGCTGGGGAGCGCGCCGCGGTCGCCACCGCGGTACAGGTCGATGGTGTTGCCCTGGCCGTCCAGCACCTGCATGTGGAAGGCAGGCCGCAGGCAGCGCAGCGGCCCGATCTGGCGCGCGATCCACCGGCTCAGTGCCTGCTCGCAGGCCCGCAGCGAGTCGTCGAACGACGCAGGCACATCGGCTTCCCCGAAAGCCTTGGCGTCGAGCAGGAAGCGGGTGATCGCAGCGTTGGCCTCGCCGAGTCGGCCCGGCACGATCTTGCGCGGCACCGATGCGCCAAGGCGCGGTAGTGCCAGCGCACCCTGTGATCGGCCTGGACCAGTCCGGACGTGCATCACGGCAGCGGCGCGAGTTGATCGCTCGGCATGGTCACGCGGACTTCGGCACGCTCGACGTGATCCGTGCGCAGGTTGTACTGCACGAAGTCGCTGAGGGCGCTGGCGCAGCCACGAGCGCGTCGGTTCTCCAGGGCGCGGGCCAGTGCCGGGTCCGTGCCACCGCGCCCCTGGGCCTCGACGGCGGCGCGCCGGCGCAGCGTCGCGATGCGCGCGCCTTCGCTGCGGGACGTACGCTTGGTGCTGCCCTTGGTGCCCACCGCCTTGCGGAAGGTGAACTCCTGCGTGCCGTCGCGGACCTCGCCGGCTTCGATCTCGGCGCTGATGAGTTCGGGGTACTGGGCGCCGTAGAGGTCGCGCACCTCGCGCGGATCGAGCCCCGGCACGTCCGGGAGCGTGATGCCGTTGTAGCGGAAGACGCGCTTGATTTCCTGAATTGCAATCGACACGGTGTCGGTCCTTTCTCGTGGTAGCGGGCTCGGCGCACGCCGGTGCCCATGAGAGTCAGTCTCTCGCCGAGCGCGAGGCGTTCAAGCCGCTGATCGCGCGTCAGCCGAAAAGGTCCGTCGCCTCGCCAACGCCCTTGGGCAAGGGAGTCGGCTCGACGGCTGAGGCGTCCGCGTCTGCGTCGTCGTCGCCCGCGACATCGCTTGCGCCGCTGCGCTGGGCCACCACAGGCTTCGGCGTCGAGGGACTCGGCTTGCCGATCGCCGCCTTCGAGCTCGCGTCCGCCGCCTTCTTCACCGAAGCCAGCCTGGCCGCTTCGAGGACTTCCTTGGTGGCTTCGACCTGATCCGCCAGGGTCTTCCGGGTCTCGCGGTAGCCCTGCAGCGCGGCCACGAAACCGTCATCGAACTCCTGCGGCGTCGCCGTCAAGCTCAGGGCCTTCGTCAGCGCCGACTCGTCGGCGTCCTTGTTGGGCCTGGGGATCACGTTGATCGTCATCCGGCCGGCCTTGGGGTCGGCGCTGATCGTCATCGTGAGGCTGGCGGTGGTCGCCAGCGCGAACAGTTCTTCGAACATCGTCATCGACATCTCCTGGTGAGGGCAAGGCCCGATGCGACCCATGCTAGGCATGGGTGCTCGTGCCTCAAGGTGCGGCTCGGCGATCAGCCCACCGCCGCTTGCGCTTCGCGCTCATCCGCCGCTTCGGGATCGCTCCGACCCTCCGGCCGCTCCGATGACGCGCAGTCCTCGTCCCGATCGAGCGTGGCGTCGCTCGCCTGCCGTGGGTAGCGCATGAATGCCGGGACGGTGCCCTGGTATGCGAATCCGGCGACGTTCAGCAGGGCCTTGATGAAGGCCTCCTTCTTGCCGGCCCGCGCCGCTTTGAAGGATGCGCCCATTGCCGCCTTGAGCCCCACTTCGGTGGCCAGACTCTCCAGCTCGCTCATCGTGAACAGGTCAAGGAAGGTCGCGTCCCAGCGGAAGCACCGCGCTTCGTCCACTTCGAGGTAGTTCAGCAGCAGTTCGAGGTTCGTCGTGTCCACCCCGAAAGCAGCCGATGCGATGGCGGCCTGCACGACCCGGCCCACCTGATCCGCGTCGAGTTGGTTGGCGCGCCGAAGGGGTTCGCGCGGGTCGGCATGAAAGCTCCGTCCCGGCCCGGCAATCTTGGCGAAAGCCTTCTCGAACTGAGTCGCCCGCAGATCCGAGCCCCGACCCGCGAGAACCAAGGCGATCAACACGCGGTGGCTGCGCGCGGGTTGGGCCATCAACGCCGCGGCCAGCCACTTGCGCCACTGCGTGATGCGGTACTCGATGACGCGCTGAGGCGTCTGGTTCGCCGGGCGCAGCGTCGGCTTGCGGTCCGCACTCGCGTTTGCCAAGCCGGGCGCTTGACGCCTGCCTGCGTGCTGCGCATCGCGCTTCGCAGTCTTCGGGTTCTCGTTGTTCACGAGCGCCTGTTGCGCGGCCTGCTTGCTTGCCTTGCGCCACCGCGCCACCTTCTGGCTGTTGCACGCGGCATCGAAGCAGAGCGAGTGCGTCACCGCGCCGTAGCTTCCGGGCATCGCCGACACCGCGCAGCCGAAAGACTTGCAGCCCTGGCAGGCCGCGTACTGCTCTGCACCGACGCCAAGCTCGCCCTCGGCCGAGACATGCAGCGGTGCGAACCCGTCGCCCGCCTTGATCACGTGCACCACCGGGTACTCGCCGCACAGGGTGCTCGCTTTGGCATCCACCGCCTGCTGCGTGAGTTCATCGAAGTGGGTCGGGTGCTGGCAATACCCTTCCCCGATCGAATCGGCAAACAGGCCCGCCTGCCGGGTGGAGTTGTGCGGACAGGCGGCGCACTGCATGGTGTCGAAGATCGCGTCGCCGAGTCGGCGGGCATACTGCCCCAACTGCGCCTTCAGAACGGCCACCGGAACCTTGTGCGCCAGCAGCCCGGCGAGCACCCGGTCCTGCATGTCGGGCGGCACGCCGGAGAGCAGCTCGGCATGGCCGAGCTGGATTTGCCGCTTCGTCAGCGCGCCCAGCACGGTGGGCGTGCACGCCAGCAGGGCCAGCCTGCGCTCCAGCACGTCCGGCGTCCAGCCCATGCCCGCTGCCGTCTCCACCTTGTCACCGTGATTGCGCAGCAGTTGGCGCTGCGCGACACGTGCTTCCTCCGCCGCCGACATCGCCGCACGGTGGTGGTTCTCTATCAGCGCCATCGCTTCGGCGCCGGCGTCGCTCACGTCCTTGATGACCACCGGCATGGCGTAGGCGTCGCCGAAGAAGTTCTTCGCCGCGCGCCAACGGCGCTCGCCCGCCACGATCTCGAACAAGTCGTTGGCGGGAATGGGCCGCACGACGATGGGTTCGATCAGGCCGACCGCCCGGATGCCTTCTTCGAGCTCGGCCATCTCGACCGGATCGAAGAACTCGCGCGGGTTGTTGCCCGGCACGATGCGCGAGATGGGCAAGGTGGGAGTCGGCGGATGAGTCATGGCGGCGGGTCTTTGCATCGAGTGGATGCAGTCATCCTCTCGCCGGTCCTTTGCATATCAAGGGCCGACGACACTCCGCGGAAGACAGGCGCAGACCAGTAAGTGCGTCAGGCCAGCAGGACATCCCGGACTGCGCGAACAAACACCGAGCGCCTCTGCGATCGCCGAAGGGCCATCGAGACTTCCAATTGCACACCGCTCCCTGTGCGACCTCGATTGCAGACGTTGTTCGGATCGGCTCCGGCAAGCCCTGAAGGCGCGTCCTCGCACGTCAGGCCGGCCGCCCTCAGTTGCGCTGCGATCGCGCCACGCAGCGCATCGTCTCGCCCGCCCAACAGGACAACTTCGCCGGCTGTCGCGCATCCGTGCACCGAAACAACCCTGTCGCACCACGCCAGCATCTCTATGCACGCCGGCTCGTCGAAGCGTTCGCTCGATAGATGAAGCGCTGCGAAGTTGCCCGCCCGCAGCAACCCCTCGAACAAGTACAGCCCGAAGTCGTCACCGGCGATCGCGCGCGCGATGTCCGACGTGTAGGCCTCGATGCCGCCACCATGCGGCGCGAGAACGGCAGTTGACGATCCGGGGCGAGGTACCTGCACGATCCGATAGTCCTTGTCCCTTTGGTACGCGGCAGCCAGGTCGGAGAACGACTGGAAGTCCTTGGCAAGTTTGGTGGGCATGCGCCATTGTGTCGCCGTGCCCTGCGGACGGAGTTGGCGCCTTCGCGCTGTCAACGGCCTCCGCCTTGACCGTCCGTTTGCTGCGTGCCCACCGAGAGCTTGGCCCGCGCACCGGGACTCACCACCGTCGGCGCTTGCGCTTGATTCGCCACCGTGAATCGCCGCCTAGCACGTCGCTTCCACGGCGAATCCGCTCGTGACCCTCTGTACAGGTAGCGATGTCGAGCAGACTGGAACCTCTTCCCGCTCAGCAGTCGAATTCGTCGCTGGGCCTTCCCGAGCGGCTCGGGCGTTGCGGTCGATACCCGCCAATCGAGCCACTCAGCTTCACAAGAAGCAGCGGCTGAGGCCCCCTCAGCTTCGATGCCCATTCACGCGGCATCGGTTTGCCGCGATCTCGGTCAAGCGCCGCTCCGTGGTGCTGTCGCGGATCGACGCCCCCCTCCATGCAGCAAGCCGGCACTCGCCCATCCGGGCCATTGCCGTGCCCGCAAGGCCCCTCATGTCCCTCAACGCAGGACTTGCCATGAATACCATCTCTTTGATTCCGTCCGCCGCTCCGATCGAACCTGTCTTCGCATCGGCGCAGCGCCCGCACCTCGCGCACTTCTACAGCCATGACGATGGCGGCGTCGAATCTGTCGTTGCCGCCGCGAGCCTGGCTGCGGCGATCCAGATCGCGCGTGAGCGCCTGGCCGGCGCGGAACTGTCCGTCGCCGAGGTCATCCGCGAGGAGCCGTCGGGCGACATCTCGATCCTCACCGGCGACAGCTTCTTGCTGGTCAGCATCCGCCCGAGCGCGTTGATGCAGCCTGTCATCGATCGCGACGTGCGGCGCGCCTGCGCCGAACTTGAACGCGGCGATCTGTCGCAACTGGCCGCGCTGTTCACGCCTGCTCGTGCTACTGCGGCGGCTTGAACTCTTTTCACTGGTCTCCCTCTTCGGCCGGGCCCTTCGCGGGTACCGGATGAAGAGGGCCAGACCTTCTCAGCAACCTGCGGGGCGCGACCCGCAGGGCCGGCTCCGCGAAGTTCCAAGGAGTCGGCAATGCCCGAAATCTCACTGAACCAGGAGCAGCGCGTGTACGTCATCGCCAGCGGCAGCGGCATGAGTTGCTTCGGTTTCGACAACGCACACGACCACACGAACCAGATCGCTGGCATGCTCCAACGACCTGATCTCGCGTTCAGGCCCGAGGATCATGGCGCCCTGTCGGGCTACGGCCGGTACGTTCAGGCCGTCGATGCCTGGAGCCGCTCGCCGCTGGCCATGCGGACCTACTTCGACCCCGGGACCGATCCCAAGGTGGCCAGCGTGCTTGAACGCTGCCGGCAGCGCGACACCCTGGTTCGGCTCATCCTGGGCAATGCCGGCAGCGGCGAGTCGTGGTTGGACGAATACGACGTCGTCGGGCGCATCGGTCGCTCCACCGGTTCGCTCAAGGTGCCCCTGCTCATCGTGCCCGGCGAAGACGGCGGCCCGGCCATCCTCACGAACTGCGTCCTCGCGGTCATCGCCTGGCAGACCGGACGCTTCCTGTACCGGCATCCCACCTTCCGCGCACCTGAGCTTTCCATCAGGCCATCGACCGAGCCCGGCTATGCGTGGGACGTGCTGCGCGACGCGCAGACCATCGCGCGATTCCAAGACATCGCCCACGCCGGTGGCTATGTGGCGTTCATGCGAGGGGCCACCGTGGAACCACGTGTGTTCCGCTGACCGGCTCGCCGATTAACCCGTCCCGCTCGGGGCTTCGCCACGCAATTCCGGACCCAGCAACCGTCGCTGCCACAGGCAGCTTGGAGTGGCCGCGTCCAGGCCGGACGACCGCGGCTCACACTGGTTCGGCATCCCGGCTTCGGCCATCGCACGCTCGGCAACGAGCGTCCCGACCTGTTCGGGCGTCGCGGTCGTTACCCGCACCAGCATTCCGCAGCGCCTGCTGCCGCATCCCGACGCCAGTCATCACGGACCGGCCGAGACGCCTTCATCAATCCCAACGGGGAGCACACCTCCCCGCTGGGTCGGTGCGCTCTCCACATCCACTGGAGAACCACCGATGGCACGCACATCTGCTGCCTGTCCGGCCACGGACTGGCTGCCCGGCTTCGACCCTGAGGCTTCAGAGTCGACCGATCCGTCCGGCTGGACGGACCTCTTCAACCCCGCCCCGGCACAAGCCGCACGCGGGCTCAGCGTCGATGGCACTCAGGCCATCGATGCCGACTCGCCGTTGGACACCGCGCCGGCGGCCACTCGAGCCTCCTGGCGAGTCGCACGGCCGGAACCCATCGCGCCCAGCGCGCAGGTGTTGTGGCAGCCGGTCACGCGCTCACATCTCGGCGGACTGCACGGCGCAGCGACCAAGTTCGATTGCAACGTGGCAGCCATCGCGCTGCTCCAACAGCTCGGAGCCGAGGGACGTGCTGCCACGATGGACGAGCGCTGCACGCTGCTGCGCTTCACCGGCTGGGGCGGCATTCCGGCTGCCTTCAATCCGGAAGGCCAGGACAGCGCATGGACCGCACGGGCACGGCGCCTCGCGGCGCTGCTGGGCCCGCAGGACCATGCCTCGGCGATCGCGTCGGTCAACAACAGCCACTACACCGAGGTCCACGTGATCGAGGCGATGTGGCAGGCCGTACAGCGTTTCGGCTTCGACGGCGGGCGCGTGCTGGAGCCTGCGGCCGGCGTCGGCCACTTCATCGGCGCGATGCCGCGCGACCTCGCGCAGCGCTGCACCGTCACTGCCGTCGAGATCGACCGCTTGGCCGGCCGCCTGCTGCAGGCCCTGTACGGTCCAAACGGCGTCGACGTTCGTGTCGATGCCTTCGAGAAGGTGTCGCTGCCCGAGAGCTGGTTCGACCTGGCGATCGGCAACGTGCCCTTCGGCAACTACAAGACCGCCGATGCAAGGCCTCGGGCCTACGCGCGGTTCAGCATCCACAACTACTTCTTCGGCCGCGCGCTCGACTTGGTGCGGCCTGGCGGCCTGGTCTGCTTCATCACGAGCAGCCACACGATGGAGTCGCAGTCGGACAACGTCCGCGAGTACCTGGCGGCGCAAGCCGAGCTGCTCGGCGCGATCCGCCTGCCGGCGGGTGCCTTCGCCGGCATCGCCGCGACCGAGGTGCAGACCGACATCCTCTTCCTGCGCAAGCGCGAACGCGGCGAGACGACCCGCAACGACTGGGTCCAGCGCAGCCTCGTGCCCGAGGAGATGCGGCATCGGCGGTGTCCGGACCGCTACCCGCAGATCAACGCCTGGTATGCCCGGCAGCCGCAGTTCTGCATCGGCCGGATCGCCTATCGCAGCAACGGCTACGACGAAGTGCCGACGGCCGTCTTCGAGGGCGACTTGGAGGCGGCGCTGCGCGAGCGCGTGGACCTGCTGCCCGAGGGCGTGTACCAACGCGCGCCGACGGCAGTCGAAACGCGGCCAAGGCCCGAGGGTCCTGCGGAGCCGGGCGCGCGACCGGGCAGCTACCGCCTGCATCACGGGCGCGTGCATCGGGTCGCCGCGTCGGGACTGGTGGATGTCCACGACGAGTTGAACGGCACGCAGCGCAGCCGCATCAGCGGTCTGTGCGCGATCAGGGACCACGCTCGGGCGCTGCTCGATGCGCAACTGACGCACGACGACGACGGGCAGCTCGCGCACCTGCGAGCCATGCTCAACGGTGCCTACGATCGCCACATCGCGCGTCACGGCTGCCTGAGCAACCGGGCCAACGCGCTGGCTTTCCGGCGCGACCCGGACTATCCGCTGCTGCTGTCGCTGGAGCACTACGACGAAGAGTCGGACACGGCGCGCAAGGCGGCGCTGTTCAACCGACGCACGCTGCGCCGGGCGGCGGCGCCGACATCGGCAACGGAGCCGTCCGAAGCACTCGCGGCCTCCGTGCAGTGGCGCGGTCGCGTCGATCCGGCCTACATGGCCGCGCTGCTGGCCGCGCCCGAGCACGAGGTACTGGGTGCGCTTACCGAAGGTGGGCTGGTGTTCCTGGACCCGAGCGACGGGGCGTGGAAGACCGCCGACGAGTACCTGTCGGGCAACGTCAAGACGAAGCTGATGCAGGCGGTGCTGTCGGGCCCGGACTACCGGCGCAACGTCGCCGCGCTGGAACGGGTGCAGCCCGAAGACCTGCCGCCGGCATCGATCGAGCCTCGCCTGGGCGCCGTGTGGATCCCGGCCGGCGATGTCGAAGCCTTCGTCCGCGAAGTGCTGGAGCTGAAGGACTGCGACGTGTCGTACTCGGCCGAAGCCGGCGCGTGGTCGGTGCGCTACCCGGAGTGGAGCGCGCGGCAGAACGTGAAGGTGACGCAGGAGCTGGGGACGTCGCGCATGAACGCGATCGAACTGGTGCTGGCGGCGCTGAACGTGCAGGTGCCGACGGTGCGCGACCGCGACCCGGAAACGGACCGCTACGTCGTCAACCCGGACGAGACGCTGGCGGCACGCGAGAAGCTCTGCCAGCTGAAGGAACGCTTCGCGGCGTGGGCCTTCGAGGACACCGAGCGGCGCGAGCGGCTGTGCAGGATCTACAACGACCTGTTCAACGCCACGCGGCCGCGGCAGTTCGACGGCTCGCATCTGAAGCTGCCGGGATTCTCACGATGCTTCGAGCTGCATCCCCACCAGCTCAACGCCGTGTGGCGCATCGTGCAGGCCGGCAACACCGGCCTGTTTCATGTGGTCGGCGCCGGCAAGACGGCCGTGTGCGCGATCGCGAGCATGGAGATGCGCCGCCTCGGCTTCCTGGCGAAGCCCTGCCACGTGGTGCCGAACCACATGCTGGCCCAGTACACGGCCGAGTTCGTTCGGCTGTACCCGCAGGCCTCGGTCCTGATGGCCGCGAAGGAAGACCTGGAAGGCGACCGCCGGCGCGAGCTGGTGTCGCGCATCGCCACCGGCGATTGGGACGCGGTGGTCATCACGCACTCGAGCTTCGAGCGCATCCGGATGTCACTGCAATTCACTCAAACCTATGTCGAGGATGTCATGCATGAAATTGAAATGGCAGTACGTGCCGAGAAGCAAGGTGACCGGTCGAACCGGATCATCAAACAACTGGAGGCGATGAAGAAAAACTGGCGGGCCCGCCTCGAGCGGCTGCTCGCCGACGGCAAGAAGGACGATCTGCTGACCTGGGAGCAGTTGGGTGTGGACGGCGTGTTCGTCGACGAAGCCCATCTGTTCAAGAACCTGTACCGGTTCACCAAGATGACGCGGGTGGCCGGTCTGCCGCTGACCAACTCGGAGCGCGCGTTCGACCTGTACCTGAAGACGCGCTACACGATGCGTCTTCATGAAAACGCGCACGGCGGCGCGCAACGGGGCGTTGTCTTCGCCACGGCGACGCCGGTGGCCAACACGATGGCCGAGATCCACACGATGCAGCGCTACCTGCAGCCGCGACGGCTGGAGGAACTGGGCCTGACACAGTTCGACGCCTGGGCCGCGACCTTCGGGGAGCAGGTGACGGCGCTGGAGATCGCGCCTGACGGCAGCGGCTATCGGATGCACACGCGGTTCGCTCGGTTCATCAACGTGCCCGAGCTGATGGCGGTGTTCGGCGAAGTTGCCGACATCCGCACCGCGGAGATGCTGAACCTGCCGGTGCCCAAGCTGCGTGGTGACAAGCCGCGCACGGTGGCCTGCCCGGCGAGCCCGGCGCTCAAGGCCTATGTGCAGACGCTGGTGCAACGCGCCGAAGCGATCCGCAACGGCGCGGTGGACCCGCGGCAGGACAACATGCTCGCGGTGACCAACGGCGGCCGCCAAGCCGCGCTGGACTTCCGGCTGATCGCACCGACCGCCGCCTTCGATCCGAAGGGCAAGGTCGCGGCCTGCATCGAAGAGGTGTGGGCGATACGGGAACGCAGCGCGGACTTCCGCGGTGCGCAACTGGTGTTCTGCGACCTGTCGTCGCCGAAGGGCGGCAAGGCCTTCAGCGTCTACGACGACATGAAGGCACGGCTGATCGCGCGAGGCATGCCCGAGCGTGAGATCGCGTTCATCCACGACGCGGACACCGACGCCCAAAAAGCGACGCTGTTCAAGGCCGTGCGCGAGGGCAAGGTCCGGGTGCTGTTCGGCTCGACTGCGAAGATGGGGATCGGCACCAACGTGCAGACCCGCCTGGTCGCCCTGCATCACCTCGATGCGCCGTGGCGGCCCTGCGACGTCGAGCAGCGCGAAGGGCGCATCGTTCGCCAGGGCAACGAGTGCGAGGACGTGGAGATCTTCAGCTACGTCACCGAAGGCAGCTTCGACAGCTACATGTGGCAGACGCTGGAGACCAAGGCGCGCTTCATTGCCCAGGTGATGAAGGGCGACAAGGGCCTCCGGTCGCTCGAAGACGTGGAGCTGGCGGCACTGTCCTATGCCGAGGTGAAGGCTCTTGCCAGCGGCAATCCGCTGGTGATCGAGAAAGCCGGCGTGGACGCCGAGGTGGCCAAGCTCTCGACGCTGTTCTCGGTATGGCGCAACCAGCGCTGGGACAACCAGCGCGAAGTCGGCAACCTGCCGATGCTGATCGAGGCCCTGGAGAAGAAGATCGGCCTGATCGAGCTGGATCTGGCCGCGGTCGCACCCCAGACCATGGAGCGCATCACGGTCGAGTTGAACGGGCGCAAGTTCGAGGGTGCCGATAGGGTTGGGGAGGCGCTGCGCGACCTGGTCAGGACCGAAAGGGCCGGCCAGCGGCGCGGGACGACTTCGACCGAACGAACTGTCGGACGGTTTGGTGGCATGGAGCTCCACATCGAGGGCTCGAGAGACGACGGTGTGCCGGCGTTCTACCTGTCCGGGCACTGCCGCTACGAAGCCCAGGCCTACCAGACCGGCCCGGGATTGGTGTCCGCGCTGCTGGCTGCGTTGGATTCGATCGGCGAGCAGCGCGCCAAGAGCCAGGCACTGCTGGCATCGCGGCGCAAGCGGTTGGAGGATCTGCGCATCGAACTCGAACGTCCGTTCGGCTACGAGGCCAGGCTCACCGACCTGCTGATACGCCAGCGGGAACTGCTGCGGCAGTTGGACCTCGACAAGGACGAGGCCGGCAGCGCGAGGGCAGATACCGAAGGGCCGCTGATGGCGGCGTGACACCTTGACCCCCATTGCCGACAGGCGGTGGGGGTCGTTCTTTGCTCGGTGCGCGCGGTTTGCTCCACGCACTCTCCGCGGCGGACGCAGTGGCGGTCGACGTCGCGCTCGCTTCCTCCGGCAACAGTCCGCCCAGGCAGCCGCTTTCCAGTGGCGTCAAGGCGGCCATGGCCGGCACCGCGGGCCAACCCACCATACTCCAAGAGCTTCCCGCAGACATCGTGTCTGCAAGCCTTCATCGGCGGCTTCGGCGGCCCTGAAGTCCAGCCTTGCTGGCGTCGCAGTCGTCACCTGCCCTGTGTCGATCCGGTCCATCCGGGTCCGGTCACCTCGGTGACCAAGAGCATGTTCAGCCCAACGAGCTGAAGTCGATCGCTCGCTGAGCAGCCAACAGGCTGCGCAGCACCGAGCGAAGGCCCGCGCCCGCAAGAGTGTGGGTCTTCATCACCTGCGCGCGCCGCCTGGTGCGTCGCCGAGTCGCTCCGCCTCGCGGAGCATCCCGAACGGGGAACCTCAAGTTCCCCGCCGGGGATGGGCGTTCCCCTTCATCACGAAGGAGAACCCCATGTATGCCGTCACATCGACGAGAGTCCTGCGCCCGGTGCCAACGCTCCTGGGCGGTTCCGGCCGCGCCCGCGCGACCACCGTGCGGCGTCGGCTTCTGCCGGCATTGCTGCAACCTTCGGTCGGCACGGTCCTGCCTTCGGGCGGCACACCATGCTGATCGACTGCTACCGGCGCCGCATCGCGGCGACCGTGATCGAGTTGGCCAAGGAAGACCCCGTCCTGGTCAAGGAGGTGATCAAACGACTGCGAGCCGCCGGCGAGATCGAAGCCGGCGAACTGGTCTACCTGGACCGAATCGCTGATCGATGGATCGCCATCGCCGCCTCCAACGCGCGGCGAGTTCCAAGTACGTGCCATGCATGTGCATAGCCCGAGCGCAACGGCCGTGACACCCACCGGGTGCCATGCCGGGCGCTGTCGCGGCCGACGAGTTCGTGGCGTGCCCCGTCAGCCATGAGCCCGAAGGCCGCATCGTTCGCGTCCCGTTGAGTCGAGGTCGATTCGTCGATCTCCCCTCGACGGGCGCGAACCGTCCCTTCACCCCGGGAGTCCACCGCCTCCCGCAGGGGCAGGTGTCCTCTCTTTCCTTCAAGGAGAAACACCATGTCCCCGAGTTCTCTGCGTCCGAAGCCGCGCCGCACCAGCGTCGCGACCGAAGAAGAACGCGCTTGGATCAGCTTCTATCAACGGGTCGGCCAAGACGCGACGCTCGCCGCCGAAGTGCTGGCCCAATTGGAAGCCGATGTAGAGATGAAGCGCATGCACCTGGCGCTGTATCTCAGCTGCCGAGAGTCGCTGCGCTCGCATGCGGTACGCGAGCAGCGCAACGCACGGATCGGCCGCTTCGTCCGCCGCATGCTCCACGGCCTCTTCGTGGTGATGCCGAGAACGGTCGGCCGCAAGCTGAAGCGGGGCGGCGACATCGCCGTCGCGTGTCTGCCCGAAGCCGATGCGGAGCCCGCCCTCGCGCAGGTCCGACGCCTCGCGTCCGATCCCGAGTTGCGTGCCGCACGCGGCGCCTTCGAGCCGGCTTCCGGCGGCACCGCCGTCGCATCTGCCGCAGCCGGGTGCCCCAAGGTTCGAGCTGCCGAGTAGAGCAATGCCTGCGAGGTGGCTCACGCCGCCCGCAGGCAGCGCTCGACTTCCCGGTCGATCAGCCAGTGCAGGAACTGCGTGTCGCTCGACACGCCCCAGTAGTGGGCCTTGCAACGCCGGGCGTAAGCCTCCAAGTCCGCGCGACTGCGGACGTTCATCGGCGCGAAGCCGGTGATCCGATGCAATCGCTCAACCTCGAATCGGGTGAGCCGAATATGAGAACCGAGGCGCAACATGGCGGTGCAGCCGTTCAAGAGGCGACATCCTCGCGCATTGCGAGCCGCGTGGGCTGCTCGACGAATTCGACGCCGCAGAAATTTGTCGGGTAACACCCGAGTCACATTCGGCTGATGCCCCACGACGAACGCAGCAGAAGGCGCGTCTTCCGGTGGCCGGCGCGCAACGCTACAGCTCCGCCTCGGCCATCAGCTCGGTCATCGTCAGGTTCATCGCGTGCGCGACGCGAAGGACGGACAAGATGCCGGGGTTCTGCCCGCCCCGCTCGATGCTGCTCATGTACGAGCGGTCGATCGCGCTGCGATGGGCCAACTCTTCCTGCGAAATGCCCTGCGCCCGCCGGCACCGGCGAATAGCGGCACCGAGCGCAACAAGCGCCGGGTCGTTCGCGTGCCGCGATGAAATGGGCATGTACCCATGGTCGGCATATGATGCCAATCACACCACGGACGATCTTCCACATGCTCAACGCAGACCGACGCAGTCCGAGGCCGGCCTACGACCCACGGCACGCTCATGCCGCCCCCGGACGACGACTCCGCTTCCGACTTGGCCCCGGGGACCGCGCGACCGCGGACGCCACAGGCAAACGCGCCATGGCTGCGGCCTTGTCGAGCGCATCGGGCCATTCCTGATAGCGCCAGCCTTTGGCGCGAACCAAACTGGGGATATCCGTCCGCTCTCCCGACCGCCCACGCCGTGGCGCGGTGAATTCGGCTCCACGAGCCGCGTCGCAGTCGTCACCTGCCCAGACCCACGTGCCGGCAATCGTCTGCACTTCCTGCCCACTCGGGGACATCGTCCCCGACGGGCCCGGTGCTCCCCTTTCAAGTCAACAAGGAGAACGCCGTGAATCTGTCCACACTGCCCAGCGAAGCACTCGTCGACGAACTGCTCGGGTCCGCCCGTTCGGCATCACCGTCGACCGAATCCCAGCTTTCACACGTGCTGGGCGTGGCCAAGGAACTGCTGCTGCGCGGCCTCAGCCGCGACATGCAAGCCACCAACGTCATCTCGTCGCCCAGCGCCCTGCGCGACTGGCTGCGGCTGTACTGCGCGGACCTGCAGCACGAAGTCTTTCTCGTCCTGTTCCTCGACGCCCATCACCGCGTGTTCGAGGTCGAGCCGATGTTCCGCGGCACGGTCACGCAAACCGCCGTCTATCCGCGCGAGGTCGTCAAGGCGGCCCTGTCCCGCAACGCGGCGGCAGTCGCCTTTGCGCACAACCACCCGTCCGGGGTGGCGGAGCCCTCGCGCGCCGACGAGTTCCTCACGCAGTCGCTGAAAAGCGCACTGGCGCTGGTCGACGTGCGGGTCATCGATCACTTCGTCGTTGCCGGCGACCAGCTGGTTTCGATGGCCGAACGTGGACTGCTGTGATGGCCGCCGTCCTCATGCCCGGGTGCCCGAAGTGCCCGGGTCAGGGCGTTCTGCTGGGCACGCTGGGTGCCATGCGCTGGTTCCGGTGCCGCGATTGCGGCTGGGACTTTGGACGTCGGTGCCGCACACGCCCACGCCCTGCCGCAGCGAGACGAGAAGGAGTCCGAGATGCCGCAAGACGCGATCACAAGCCTGCGTGAGCTCGCCGAACCGCTGGCCGCGATTTCGCTGTCTCACCTGAGTCCGCAAACGCGGCAGAAGCTGCACGACGACGAGTTATCGGTGAATGCCTACCCCAGCGGCGTCGGCGGCCTCGTCTTCGTCGGCGCACCACGCCATCGGATCCCCACCGAGGCGGACCTGGCAGCGCTGTTCGAGACGGCCGAGAAGGCCGGCATCGTCTGGCTGCTGTTCGACAACGAAGCCGAGATCGTCGACGGTCTGCCCGTGTTCGCGCCACCGGAGCGCGACGTCGGCGAAGTAGGCTGACCGCGGCAGGCCCCACTCCTGCAACTTGCCGGGTCGATGCGAGTCCCTCTACGGGATCGCATCGACCGCGGCCAACGGGTGCGCACACCGATCGGCTCTCGGCTCGCATGCGTAGCTCTCGAGGTCGATCACCGCATCGGCCATCGCAGCGAGTTCCGGAGTCTGCGAAACGTAGTACTCGCGCTCGTACCCGCCCAGTTTCAGCACCTCGCGCTTCATGGCCATGAACCTGCGCTTTCGCTCGGGATCCAGCGCACCGTCGGCCTCGTCGGAGAACAGCGTCGAGTAGCGCCGGCCGGAACTTTGCACCAGGTACAGCGCGATCGCGCGCGTCAGGCAGGCCTCGATGATGGTGCGCTCGCCGCCGCTCATCCACGTGAGGCACTTGCTCTCGGCCGACTCCGCGTCGTGGACCATGATGTCGAACCCCTCGCGTTGATCGCCCTTGGCGGTCTCCAACAGCGTCTGAATGCTGACCGTGAACCTGGGGCCGTAGCTCGCCAGCAGCAGGTCGTTCGCCAGTGCCGAGAGTTCCGGGCCGGCGTCGTCGATCGCCAGCGCGATCAGTCCGTCGTTGCTCATGCAGCGCGCGAACAAGGTCCAGTTGCCCAGTTCGTCTTCGATGCGAGCACGCCGGGCATCGCACCGGGACCGGCGTTCGGCCAGCGCGGTCAACTGAAGGTCGACCGCTTCGAGGCTCTGCACGTCGCGCTGCACGGTCAGACAGGACTGCTCGGCCGCAGTCGCCGCTGCACGGCAGCGGGCCAGGGCATCCGCGGCGGCGGCCAACTTGCCGTCGTCGTATCGGGGCGGAAGCGCGGCGATCGCTCCATCGCATCGGGCGAGCGCGGCCCGCACGTGTTGCCCCTGCTGGTCGATCTGCGCGGCAATGGCTCGCTGCGCGGCAACGATGCGCTGCCGCTCCTCGCGTTCATCGGCCGTCTCGGCAGCGGCGACATCTCCATCCCCTACGCCCAACGCCTTCAACTCCCGCTCGATCCCTTCCAGTGCGGCCTCGGCCTGATCGCAGGCCGGAAGCCGGGCCGCAAGCGCCAGGTAGGCGGCGACGCGGGAGCGCGCAACGACCGCCCGCCCCTCGGCTTGGACCAGCGCCCGCGGTGCATCGGTCAGGGCCGCTCTCGCTTGCTCCTGCTTCAACCGCTCCGTCCGCACCGATGCAATCTCGCCCGCGATGTGCCCGATCTGCACTCTCGCGTTGGGCAGCAGGGCATGGGCCTCGTGGGCGTCTCCCAGCAGCCGGCACCGCCCTTGAAGTTCGGTACCTGCACACGGAATCTCGCCCGTCAGCCCGAACCTGCGGGCCAGATCCCGTGCGTGAAGTGCAGCCTTGCCCGCCTCGCGCTCGAGCGCGGCCAGTCTCTGCTCGGCCAGGCGCACGGCGCCATCACAAGACTCCAGCGACCTGACCCGTTCGCGACAAACGCGCGTGCCCTCCTCCCGGCTCGACAGCACACGCTCGGCAACGGGAAGCCGACCTGCGGCTCGGCGCACCGACGCCGACTGCGCCAGGATCGAGAGACAACGCTGCCGCGACAGTTCCAGATTGCGCCTCCTGTTGCGTTCCGCTTCCACTCGGCCGGAGATCCGTCGGTTGAGCTGGTCGAGCCGGTCGCGCTCGCCACGTTCCTGGGCAAGCAGGCCGGCCTTGGCCTTCTGATCGGCATCGATCAGCGCCTGACGCTCGGCCAGCAGTTGCGTGCGCCGGACTTCGATACCCGCCGACTGTTCCCGATCGGCCACCTGACGCGCGTGACCGGCCTGCGCCTGCTCCAACCCGCACTGCGCCACCAGGAGGGCGGCCGCGGCCTGCGGCTGCCGTTCGGGAGCACCAACCAGCCGCCCACGCTCAGCCGCGAGTCGTTGCGCCTGCGCATCCAGGTCGGCCGACTCCTGCCTCACGCATCCGAGTCCGGCGCGCAGCAGGCGTGCCGTCTCCGAAGCCTTCTGCCCGATGGCCTGGATCTGCGCCTGCCCGAGCAGATCGGCGAGCAGCGTCTTGATCTCAGCGTTCCTGTAGGCACTCAGCGCCCGCTTGCCTTGTGCCGCGAAGACCGACGTGAAGAAGGTGTCGGCGCTTCCACAGATCGCCTCCACGCAGCGGTCGTAGGTTGCGACCTTGCCGTCGGAAACCGTGCCGTCGTCCAGCCGGACAGGCTGCCACCGACCGTCCTCGTCGATCACGTGCAGAAAGGCTTCGGTCCGGCGCTTGCCGGCAAGGCGGATGACGATCTGCGATCGATAGCTCCGCCCCTCATGCGCCCAGGTCAGGTCCTTGACACTCTCGGGCAGGACCACATGGTCATAGAACGAGAAGCCGCCCGGCCCCGCAGCAGCCGCGCGCGAGGGCATCGTCGAGTAGGGCGTCATGCACTCCATGAGAGTGCTCTTGCCGCGCCCGTTCGCGCCGACGATGGCGACGAGCTGCGCATCACCGGCCAGCCGCTCGAAGTCGAGCGTCAGTTCGTCGCGGCCCAGGCCATCGCGAATGCCGCGAAAACCTCTCAGTGTCAGAGAGAGCGGTTGCATCGATCGTTCCCTTCGGCAAGTTTCTTGACCGCAGACAGTCTCACGCGGTCGGCTGCGAGTTCAAGGGCCGATGCCTCGCGGCGGGCGCACCGGCACAAGCCGGCGTCGAGTGCCGTCGCGCATTCAGGCCACGGCCTCGACGGAGTCACCGACGGCTTCTTCGGGCTGCGCCTCGCAAAGGATGCGATCGGCAATCGTCTCGGGGCACTCGCCTTCCAGGGCACGGAGACAGTCCAGCATGGGACCGGGCGAGACTTCCGCGACACGGGACCAGGCGCGAACCCTCTCGGCCAGGCTCGCCAAGCGCGACACGCCTGCGGCACGCGTGCGCACGACGGGAACGACCCGCCCTTCCAGCTTGACTTCCGCTGCGTCGGCCAGCAAGTTCAAGATGGCGGCTCGATCAACCGAGCCGCGATCTTCATCAGCCACGGTCCATCGCACCCTGACGCTGGCGCCGCGGAGTTCGTGCCGAGCGAGCAGTTCCCGCATCTGCTCGAGGTCTGGTCGCCCTTCGAAGGTGATGTCGATCGTGCGACGCGCAGGCGTCGGTTCCCGCCGATAGGTCGCACCGTCGGCCGTGATCTCCCAGACCAGGAAACCCTTGTCGCCTTCTTCGCCGTAGTGGAAGCGTCCCATCGAGCCCGCATAGGCGATGGCCTGTTGTCCGTCGGGACCGTCGCGGTGCCACCCTTGGTGCCTGTGAATATGCCCCAGCAGAAAGGCCTGCGCATGCGCCGCGAACAGGGCGCCCGTGGTGAACTCATGGTCGAAGCCGGCCATCGGCACGCCATGTTCGCTGAGGCAACCGAACACCGTGCCGTGCGAGACGCCGATCGTCGGAGTGCCGAGAGAGCGCGCGCGATCGTTGACACCGGCATATCTCCGCAGCAGTTCGGCCAACTGCTCGCCGACGGCCTGCGATGCCTCGGTCGCTCCGAGCGCCGCGGCGATCACGGCCTTGTTGACAGCAGGCACACAGGTGAAGAGCGCTCGACACCCATCTTGAGGCGCGGCAAATCGCCACCCCGCCGATTCGATCCAGTGTGAGTCGGTGGTCAGCCCCACCTGCTGGATGCGGTCCGCAACGTGCACCGGGAAACGACCGCCGAGCAATCTCAGGGTCGACAAGGTTCCGGGCGGCTCGTGCGAGAACGTCCCTTGCAGCAAGAGGACGGGACAGTGGTCTGCGAGCCGCCGAACTTGCCCGGCAAGGCGCCACGCCGCCGGCGCATGCAGATCGAGGGCGTGGTCGGTCGCGTCGCCGGAGACCACGGCGGCATCGACCCCGAGGGCCACGGCACGGTCGATCGCGGCCCCGAAGCAACGATCGGCCTCGGCGAGCGTCTTGTCGCCGTAGTGCAGGTCGGAGAAGTGGGCGACGCGGATCACGACGCCCTCCTGCCGTTCCCGGATTGAAGTGCCACGTCGAGCTTGTCTCGATAGCCCAGGGGATCGTTGCGATGCCGATCCAGTTCCTCCCAGGCCCGAGCTCGGCCATGCGGGCTGAGCCGCCAGCCCGTGCCCCAGCGCCCGTCTGCGTAAGCCACGAAGCGGGCCGGGGCGATCCCGAGGGCTTTGGCGTGCGCGAGGACCTGGTCCAGGCTGGGGCGCTCGCCGCATGGTGACTCCCTGCCCGCCCCGGTGCGATCGGCCTCGGCTGCCTCGGTGACCGGCGTGGCCGGCGCACGTTGCAGAACACCCACGGCGTTTGGAGCTTGCACGAGAGCCGTCTCGGCGTCCTCGTGCTCGCGCAGCAACGCGGCCACGTCGACGGGAGCCTCCAACTCGATGATCCACTGCGGCGTCCGAACCGCTTGGCCGTGCTCGTCGATCCGAAGCACCTCCATCAGCTTCTTCCGGATGAAAAACGGCGTGTGCTGACGATCCAGGAAGCCGGATATCCGCCCGCCGCGCAGAAAGGCGACCGCCTGGAACGTCTGGATCGCGGCGTTCATCGCGTAGAAGCTCGTGGTCTGGAGCTCGAAGGCGCTGACCGCACGGATGCCGGGCATGAAGAACACGAAGCGGCCCGTGAGGTTGCATTCGCGCTGCTGGTACTCCACGCAGGCCTCGGGCTCGCAGAGCCCTTCGTTGGCCTCGCGCGGCACGACCTTGCGTCCGCCGAAGATGCGGATCGTCCGGCGCCCCGTGTCATCCAGCGGGACGGGCGCGAAGCGCATGCACCGGCGCACCGTGCCGTCGGACGAGTATTGCGACCAGAAGCGCTTATCGGCGGCACCCCAGGCGGCCAGTTCGTGGGGCATCACCGTCTGCCAGTGGTCCGACGGAAAGATCACCGGAAAGCGATAGAGGTGCCGGCCCTCGCCCCGATCCTCGCCGTAGGCGTCCATGATCTGCCGCGCCAGTTCGCCGTTGGCGAAATCGCTCTCTCTCACGGTGAACCACGGCACGTTGCGCGGCACCAGTGGAGCTGTCAGCTCCGGCACGGCTTGGACGATGGCGCGTTCGATCGCGTCGAAAGGTGCGCCTTCGTTGATTCCCTTCTCGTAGATCTCGCGCGCCCTGGAGTGCTGCGCGGCCTTGCGGGAGAGGACCTTGATGCCGGCGCGAATCTTTCCGGCAGTGGGAATGCGGATCGGTCCCCGCCCCAGGATCGTGGGCGACGCTTCGGGGCCGCCCTGGATGGTGACGATGGCGTTGGACACTTCCTGCTCCTTCATGGCCGTCTCGAGTTCGACGACTCATGCTCTCGCTCGAAAGTGGTTCGTCAACCCGCAGGTCGAGCCGGCTTGGGCAGCGTCGGCAACGGCCGGTCGGTCTCCCACACCCATGCATCGTGTTGCGCAAGCTCGATCGCACGGCGCTTGGCTGTCCGGCTGCGCTCGTCCATGTACGGGCTGACGAGGTGCAGAGGCAATGCACGCTGCCCGACGTCCAGCAACAGTGCGTTGGCGAACGCCTCGGCACGCGGCGCGTCGTACCGCAGGGGCTTGATGAAGCGGCGCCCTTCCTTCACCAACACGTCAACGAGGGGCAGTTCGTGCACACCCTCCACGGGAATCCACTGCTCGCTGGTCATCATCAGGCTGGCAGCGTCGATCTCGTAGGTGAACTCGCGCCGCGCCCTGATCAGGGCAGCCATCACGAGCCGCACGCGAAGAGGGGTGTCCGCATCGCGGGCCTCGAACAACGGCAGGTAGCGCCGCATCACCCGCTGCCAGACGCCGGCTTCGACAAGCAGCGGCGCGTCGGGCATGTGCCGAATCCAGACTCGTCGCCCCTCCTCCACCGCCTCCACTGCCTTGAACTCCCCGATCAACAGCGCAAGGGGAGTCGACCCGGCGTGCGGCGCAAGCACGGCGAGCTTCTCGCGCCGCCGCTGCGCGGCCTGATCCTTGATTCCCTCGTTGAAGGCCTCCGGTACGAAGAGGCGGTCGGCCAGTACGCCGCCGGCGACGTCGACGCCCTCTGCGGCCTCGAGCAGGTACTTGCGGACAACGCCTTGATTCCGGCGGCCAGCCATGGCCGGCGTCCATCGGTTGAAGCCTGCGCGCTCGAAGAGGAAGTGCATCACCGCGCGCAGGCTCATGCGCCGCGCGGTGGACTCGACCTGGCCGGATTCTGTCGCACCTCCGCGCGTGGTGCCGTGCCCGGGGCGCCGCGTCCACGGGAAGTCGACCCGCAGTTCCGTGCGCCCGGTTTCGAGTTCGCGAACGGCACTGCCCGACAGGTAGCCCAGCCCCGACTGCGCGACCTCGGGCTCGAAAGATCCGCACAGGACGTGATGCTGGTCGCCCGCGTTGGGCATCCGTTTGACGACGAACTGCCGGAAGTGCGCAACGTACATCTCGACGCCGCCGGGCATGCAAAGACAGCGCGGACGTTCCGGGGTGCCGTAGACGGCAGCCAACGCCTCCTGGATTCCGGGCTCGCCGGCACGCCACACCCGTCCGCGGATGGCAAGCCGTTGCACGTCCGGCTCATGAGGCGTGGGAAGCGCAAGACTCATGCCCTGTCGGTCTCTCGAAGGCGGGACCAAAGACGACTCGCGCTCGCGCGTCGGCGGAGCGTTCATGGTCACACGAGATCGTCGGTCAGTTGCTCCAGCCTGGGCAGTCGACGCGGGAACATCTCGCGCACCGCACTGCGCTCGCTGATGCCCAGCAACAGCCCCACCTGGTCTTCATCGGCGCCTCGCTGGTAGAGACGGTCGGCCACCGTATGGCGAAGCGCCAGCGCAGTCACCTGCTTGAATTCCGCGTAGCGCCAGAGCTTGCGATAGGTTTCCTGGATCGCGCGGCAGCGATAGCGGCGTTGCCCGTCGCCGCCGTACGGCGTGATCTCGAAGCCACGGCCGCTGGGCGAAAGAAACAGCGGGCGAGAAGGGTCCAGACCGCGGTACTGAACGGCCGGCTCGACACCCTGCTTTCGCGGCAACCGCTGGGCAAGATAGCGCTCCAGGGCCTCGTCCAGTCGCGCGCTGCGGAAGTACAGCGGCCGCCACCTGCCGTTGATGGCCACCTCGGCACGGATCTCCGATGCACGCCGCACCGAGCCATCGGCCGCCAGGTAGTCCTGCACCAGCAAGCGTGCAATCTCCAGCGGACGCGCGCCGGTCGCGAACAGCAGGTAGTACAGGGCCAGGTCCTCGAGCGGTTGCGGGCTGCGGGCCAGCACCCGGCGCGCACCCGAGGCCACTTCGTCTTCGCTGAGGATGCGGACCTCGCGGGGCAGCACCGGCGCGCTCGCCGACTCCACACGCAAGGCTTGGAGGGCGGCGAGCACCGCCTCGCGGCGATCGCGCAGCCGGCGGACGAAGGCGGCACCGTCCTCGTTGATGCCCTCGATGCCGACAACGGCAACCGCGCGCGCCGCCAAGGCCTTGATGCGGCGCTCCACGCCGGTCCGCGTGATGCCGTGGCGCGCCGCGACGGCGTCGTAGGTCTCGCCGTCGAGCACGGCGCGGAGCATCTGCTCCGCGACTTCGGTCACTCCGGTTGCGGCCGGCGATTCGTGGCCTTCGGCGGGCACGCGGTCCTGCAATGCAAACCTCCATCGGCGCCGATCGAGGCGCTGCGCCAATGCTCGGTTCGCGTGCCGCGCCGTGCCACCGGCAATCGCCACCGATCCGGCCGGATTTCAAGCTCAGCCGAGGCCGCGGGGCCGGACTTCGCCGCCTACTGCGTCATGTCCATGCGCATCGCGCTCCTGCAACAACACCGGGCTGGAACTACTACCTCCGCCAGAGACACACTCAGTTCGACAGCGACTGCGCCGGTACCGCCGCGAGCACTGCCGGCGCTCAGCCGAAAGAGGTCTTGCATTGACGGACAAGACGCGCCCCGGCAGCAAGCCCGGCAAGCCCGAAACTGCGTCCGGAATCTCGGGAGCGATCTGGGACGGCTTGAAGTGCCTGGATCCGACTCGTGTCCGCCGCACGCGCTGGGCGAACCGTGCCGGCCATTGGATATGAGTCCCGTTCCATCACAGCGCCCCGACCAACTCTGGCACGGCGGTGAACAAGTCTGCCTCGAGTCCGTAGTCGGCCACGCTGAAGATCGGCGCTTCTGGATCCTTGTTGATCGCGACGATGACCTTGGAGTCCTTCATGCCAGCCAGGTGCTGGATCGCGCCGCTGATGCCGCACGCGATGTACAGCTGCGGCGCGACGATCTTGCCAGTCTGACCGACCTGCCAGTCGTTCGGGGCGTAGCCGGCATCCACTGCGGCGCGGCTGGCCCCGAGCGCGGCACCCAGCTTGTCGGCCAGGGGGGTCAGGACTTCGGTGAACTTGTCGCTCGAGCCGAGCGCGCGGCCGCCGCTGACGATGATCTTGGCGGCGGTGAGTTCGGGCCGGTCGAGCTTGACGATCTCGGCGCCGAGGAAGCGGCTCTGGCCGCTGTCGGCCACGGTGTCGAGCATTTCGATCGCGGCGCTGCCGCCCTCGGCCGGCGACGAGTCAAAGCCGGTGGTGCGCACGGTGATCACCTTGATCACATCGCTGCTCTGCACCGTGGCGATCGCGTTGCCGGCGTAGATCGGGCGCTCAAAGGTGTCGGGGCTCACGACCTTGCTGGCATCGCTGATCTGCGCCACGTCGAGCAGCGCGGCGACGCGCGGGGCGACGTTCTTGCCATGCGCGGTGGCGGGGAACAGCAGGTGGCTGTAGTGCTTTGCGATCGCCAGCACCTGCGAGGCGACGTTCTCGGCCAGCTGCTCCTTCAGGCTCGCGCCGTCGGCATGCAGCACCTTGGCCACGCCCTGGATCTTGGCGGCGGCCTGCGCGGCGCCGCCCGCGTCTTGGCCGACGATGAGGACATGAACTTCGCCGCCGCACTGGGCCGCGGCGCTGACGGTGTTGAGCGTGGCGCCCTTGAGGGTGCCGTGGTCGTGTTCGGCAATGACGAGTGCGGGCATCTCAGATCACCTTGGCTTCGTTCTTGAGCTTCGCGACCAGGGTCGCGACGTCGGGGACCTTGACGCCGGCGCCGCGCTTGGGTGGTTCGCTGACCTTGAGGGTCTTCAGGCGCGGCGTCACGTCAACGCCGAGGTCGGCCGGCTTGAGGGTCTCCAGGGGCTTC
>WBZX01000218.1_pt1 | contig 54365 bp, 56 predicted proteins | sample 5204211 | NCBI WGS metagenome assembly WBZX01 (sample SAMN12344362, study PRJNA552823) | activated sludge metagenome | biome: Activated sludge suspended growth; feature: Nitrification reactor; material: Wastewater; isolation source: activated sludge from nitrification reactor of wastewater...
GCCGGCCCCGTGATACGCGAACCGATCCCCTGCAAAGGAGGTGTGACTGAACAGGTACCGGCGGATCTTCGCCTTGGCCCAGAAGTGATACCCGCCCAGCGTGATCAACGTGAGGCAGACGTTCACGACATGCATGCCCAGGAGCGTTCCGCCCATTCCATGAAAGGCTGCGCGTATGGGCGGAGACGCGGAGTCGGTTGCGCCGGATGTGGCCGAGGCGTCAGAAACTGTGGGAGGGCTGTCGTGTTGGTTCGGCGAGTCTTCGTCGGAAGCTGAGGGTATCGCCTCGACCACCGCGAACCGCGCGCCGCATGTGGGGCAGGTGCTGCGAGACGCCCTCGTCAATTGTTCCAGGGCGCGGACTCGATACTGGCTGAGGCAACGGTGGCAGGTGACGCGTGCAGCGCTCGTGCCGTCATGCAGTGCCGCAGTGGTCATGATTCAGCAGGCGGCCTGATGACCCAAGGCGCAGGCTTGTTGTAATCCGTGCAGGAATCCCGCGCTATCGCCTTGTCCTCGCTTCACGATGGCGCGTTCGAAATAGGCACGCCCGTGTTGTGGTTGGTGTGTGAGGAACTGGTCCCACAGCGTGAGGGCCTGACCCCATTGTCCCCGCGCAGTGTGTACGGATGCCGCGGCGCTGTAGGCGTTGAAGTGGGTGGGATTCAGACGGATGGCGGCATGAAAGGCGATCAGTGCTTCGTCGGGCGCGTCCTTTTGGAAGAGGGCAGTCCCGCGTCCGTAATAGGCTTCATCATCATCGGGGTCCAGATTCAACGCGTCGGCATAGGCGAAGAGCGCCTTGTCGATCTGGCCGTGTTTTTGGAATGCGATGCCTTCCGCGCGTTTGGCCTTGGCGTTAGAAAACTCTCTGCCGCTGTGCGCGCGCAGCAGCGCGATCAGTTCGGGATCCCCGTCGTGTAGGGCGATTTCCAGCGGGGTCTCGCCGTGGCTCTTCTGATTCACCGGAATGCCCCTTTCGAGCAGAGTCTGCGCGGCGGCGAGATGTCCACGCCGGACCGCCCGATGGAGTGCTGAATCTCCGCAGGTGCAGGTCGCTCGGATGTCGGCCCCGTTCGCAAGAAGCACTTCAATGGTGTCGGCATGGCCCTGTTCAGCCGCAGTCACCAGCGGGGTGAAGCCCTGTGTGCCCTTTGCATTGGGGTTCGCCCCGTGTTGCAACAGTAGTGTGACGACATCGGTGTGCCCGCGCTTGGCGGCTTCAATCAAGGCCGTCCGCCCGTGGCCGTTGCGTTGGTCCACTGCGTGTCCCTCTGCCAGGAGAACGGCGGCTTCGGACCGGTCGCCTCGCGCCGCCGCAAGGTGGAGCGACGTCCAGCCATTGGCTTTTAAAATAAATGGCGAGAGCACCAAGGTATCGATGTCATAGGGATCATGGGTCGTTTTCATTTGTCCCAGCATCCAGTAGGCCATTCCCACGACCAACACGTAGTTCAACGCACAGGCCAAGACAGCCACCGCGAGGCCTGCGAGCCGGCGGGAAAGATCGATCGGAAGGTCGCCGTCCCACGATCGAGTGCTCCTGTCTTCATCGGTTGCCGGTCCCGCCGGGTTGAGGACCAGAAGGTTGGCGCGGCAGGAAGGGCAGGGAAATTGGTGCAAGGGGTGACCGGCCACTGGTGCGTAAGAGGTGATGGCCTGGCAGAAGGGGCAGATGACGGTCTGTGTACGTTCCGATGGTACCAGCGCAGGGGATGCAGCGAGTGCTGCGCCGGGGTGAACGGTAGTCATGGTCTCTTACGACCTTTCGCCCGGGCGCGTGCTGGACGGTCCCGTCAGTGAGGTGATCGGTGATTATTGAAAAGGATAGCGCAAAACGGGAGGAGCGCAACCGCCCGGATGGCTTGGGACGGCTCTTTGCCCGTGGGGTCTGCCCGAGGTTCAGGGATAGAGGGAGGGGATGGGAACGGATGCGTTATGCAGGAGGAAAGCGCGTAATGGTTACAGGGGCATAGGTCAGATGGGGACCGTCTGGCCGGCGATAGCTGAGGGAGTGGCGCAGCCAGGTCCTGTCGTTGCGGGTCGGGAAGTCGGCCCGATAGTGGGCCCCGCGGCTTTCTTCCCGTCCCAAGGCACCCACGACGATCGTCTCGGCGATTTCCAGCAGGCACTGCAATTCCAACGCGTGAATCAGGTCGGTGTTGAAGATGCGTCCCTTGTCCTGCAGGCACATGTGCTCCGCGCGACGTTTCAAGGCTTGAACGGTTTCGAACGCTTCCTGGATGGATTGTTTCGTGCGGAAGATCCCCAGGTTCAGGCTCATGGTTTTGCCAAGGTCGTCCCGTATCTGCCAGGCCCGCTCGGGTCCGGGGTTGCTGAGCAGCATGTCGATGCGCTGTTGTTCGCTCTTCAGGACGGTTTCGGATACCGGTGACAGCGGACAGGCGCGGATCGACTCCGCGGCCTTCGTGCCCGTTCGTCGTCCAAAGACAATGGTTTCCAGCAAGGAGTTGCCTCCGAGGCGATTGGCCCCATGCACACTGACGCAGGCGCATTCGCCCGCGGCGAAGAGTCCAGGTAGGTCGGTTTCTCCCCAGGCATTGGTCCGGACGCCGCCCATCTGGTAGTGGGCGCCGGGACGTATGGGAATGGGTGTTTCGATCGGATCGAGTCCGGCGAATTCCATCGCCAGTTCCCGGATCTGCGGCAGTCGCTCGAGAATTTTGGCGCGACCCAGATGTCGCAGGTCGAGCAGGACGCAGCCGTCGACACCTCGCCCTTCTTGGATTTCCTGTCCGATGGCGAGGGAGACGGTGGAGCGGGTGGCCAACTCCATTTGTTCCGGCGCGTAACGTTTCATGAACCGCTCACCGAGGGTATTCAGCAGATACCCGCCCTCACCGCGCGCGCCTTCAGTGATCAGGATGCCGGTGTCTTTCAAGGTAGTCGGATGAAATTGGACGAATTCCATGTCCTCAAGCGCAACGCCTGCGCGATAGGCCAGCGCCATCCCGTCGCCGGTATTAATCACCGCGTTCGTACTGGTGGAAAAGATGCGTCCACTCCCGCCGGTAGCCAGAATCACGGCCTTTGCGCGGAGCATCTGTAACCCGCCATGGATCATGTCCCAGGCGACCACCCCGCAACAGCGCCCTTCTTCGACCAGCAAGGCCGTGACGTACCACTCCTCATAGACCTTGCAGCGGCGCTTCATGAGTTGTTCGTACATGGCGTGTAAGAGGGCATGGCCGGTGCGGTCCGCTGCGTAACAGGTACGGGGATAGCCGGCTCCTCCAAAGGGCCGTTGCGCGATGCGTCCCTCCGGAGTACGGCTAAAGATCACGCCCATACGTTCCAATTCTAAAATGTCCTGGGGCGCTTCCTTGCACATGGCCTCGATGGCGTCCTGATCGCCCAGATAGAGCCCCCCCTTGGCCGTGTCATAGGCATGGGCCTCCCAGGAGTCTTCTGCGCCGATGGCCGCGTTGATGCCTCCCTGAGCGGCAACCGAATGGCTGCGGACGGGGTGTACCTTCGAGAGGAGCGCGACATTGATGTCGGGCGGCACGGCAATCGCGGCTCGCATACCGGCGAGTCCTGCTCCAACCACGAGAATGTCATGAGTCATCATACGGTCTTCTTATCCCGGTCGCGTTTCGTGACGGTGAATGTTGCCCTCAGCGTGCAGGACAATCTCACTATTACGCTATGGAATTTGGGAAAACAAGCGAGGCGAAATGGCCCCTGAACGCTTGGAAAACTCGGTGCTGCATGATAGGGTACCCACGCTGCCTCGAATGAACGAGTGCGTCACCTTATAGCAGGATTTCACCCCCATGCCAGAACCGCAGTTTCTCGAACCGAACGATACGTTTGTGCCCCGCCATATCGGTCCGACCGAGCCTGAGATCCAGGCGATGTTGGAAACCCTCAACGTGCCCTCGCTGGACTCACTCGTCGAGGCCACGGTTCCTTCCGATATTCGGTTGCAGGCCTCCCTGGCGGTTCCGTCCCCGCGCGGCGAGCAGGAGGTGCTGGCGGAATTGCGTGGCATAGCCGGACAGAACCAGGTATGGCGTTCGTTGATCGGCATGGGCTATTACGACTGCATCACGCCGCCGGTGATTCAGCGCAATATCCTCGAAGGCCCCGGTTGGTACACGCAATACACTCCGTATCAGGCCGAGATCGCTCAAGGCCGCCTCGAGGCGCTGGTCAACTTTCAGACCATGGTGGCGGATTTGACCGGGTTGCCCCTCGCCAATGCCTCCCTACTGGATGAGGCGACTGCGGCGGCCGAAGCGATGACGATGTGTGCCGCGATTTCTCGCGCGGCCGGTCACGACCGGCACAAATTTTTTGTCTCTGAAACCTGCCATCCGCAAACGATTGCGGTGGTGCAGACTCGCGCGGAACCGTTGGGCATCGTCCTGCAAGTTGGCGCGATTCAATCGCTGGATTTGTCCTCCGGCGAATTTTTCGGCATGTTGCTCCAATATCCTTCCACAGACGGGTACGTTGGTGACTACAGCGAATTCATTACGCAGGCGCATGCCGCTGGAGTGTATGTGGTCGTGGCGACCGATTTGCTTGCCTTGACGCTGCTGCGGCCACCGGGAGAATTCGGTGCCGATGTCGCGGTGGGGTCTAGTCAGCGATTCGGCGTGCCCTTGGGATTCGGCGGGCCGCATGCGGCTTTCATGGCCACCAAGGAAGAGTTTCGACGGCAGATGCCGGGCCGGATTATCGGCGTCTCGAAAGATGCCACGGGTCGTCTCGCCTACCGACTGTCGTTACAAACCAGGGAACAGCATATCCGCCGGGAGAAGGCCACGAGCAATATCTGCACGGCGCAAGTGTTGCTGGCAGTTATGGCGGGGATGTATGCCGTCTATCACGGGCCGGCGGGTTTGCGACGGATTGCCGAACGAGTTCACGGCCTCACGATGGCCTTGGCCGAAGGCTTGCGCCGGCATGGTTGTGCCGTCGGCCTGGAACCGATCTTCGATACATTGCGGGTTCCGCTCTCGCCGGCGCAATCGGAGACGATTCTGAATCGGGCGCGGCAACAGAAGATTAATCTGCGTCGGTACGATGATCATAGCCTGGGCCTGTCGCTGGACGAATGGAGCAATGCAGAGGAAGTCCGGCAACTGTTGACGCTCTTCGCCGGCCAGGAGATTTCCGCGGAAGAACTGCAAACCATTCTTACCTCGGTCGATGGGCGGTATCCAGCAGTCCTCGCGCGCACGAGCCCGTATCTTACGCATCCGGTGTTTCACCGGTATCACGCCGAGCATGAATTGTTGCGGTACATTCACCGGCTGCAATCGCGGGACCTGTCCCTGGTACATTCGATGATTCCCCTTGGTTCCTGCACCATGAAGCTGAATGCCACGGCGGAAATGTTGCCCGTGACCTGGCCGGAGTTCGGGCGGCTGCATCCCTTTGCTCCCGCCGATCAAGTGCAGGGATACCAGGCTCTGTTCCAGCAGCTGGAGTCGTGGCTGGCGGAACTGACCGGCTTTGCCGCGATGTCGTTGCAGCCCAATGCCGGGTCACAGGGTGAATATACCGGCCTGATGGTGATCCGGGCCTATCACCGTCATCGAGGCGAGACGCAACGCGATGTCTGTTTGATTCCGGTCTCGGCGCATGGGACCAATCCAGCCAGCGCATCGATGTGCGGCATGACCGTCGTCCCCGTGGCTTGCGATCCGCGCGGTAATGTGGATCTCGCCGATCTCGAAGCCAAGGCGACACAGCATCGTAGCCGCTTGGCTGCGCTGATGGTGACCTATCCATCGACGCACGGTGTGTTCGAGGAAGGCATTCGCCGCATGTGCCAGATCGTGCATACCCATGGCGGGCAGGTCTACATGGACGGCGCGAACATGAATGCGCAAGTCGGGCTCTGCCGGCCGGCCGACCTGGGCGCTGATGTCTGCCATCTGAATTTGCATAAAACGTTTTGTATCCCTCACGGCGGCGGCGGGCCTGGAATGGGGCCGATCGGTGTCGCCCGTCATTTAGTGCCGTACATGCCTGGGCATCCCGTCACGAAACTGGGTGGACCGCAGTCGATCGGACCGGTTTCGGCGGCTCCTTATGGCAGCCCCAGCATCCTGACGATTTCGTGGGTCTACATTGCGTTGATGGGACGTGAAGGATTGACCAAAGCGACACAGGTGGCCATTCTCAATGCCAACTATATGGCCAAACGTCTGGAGAAGTACTATCCGGTCTTGTACAGCGGCGCACGCGGATTTGTGGCGCATGAGTTTATTATGGATTTGCGCCCGCTCAAGGAAAGCAGCGGTGTGGAAGCGATGGATGTGGCCAAGCGCCTGATGGACTATGGCTTCCATGCGCCCACGGTGTCGTTTCCCGTGGCTGGCACCTTGATGATCGAGCCGACAGAGAGTGAAGTGAAAAGCGAGCTGGACCGGTTGTGCGACGCGTTGATCGCAATCCGTGGCGAGATCCAGGCTATTGCGGAAGGTCGGCAGCCGCGCGCGGGCAACGTGTTGAAGAATGCGCCTCACACGGCATTGGCCGTGACCGCCTCGGAATGGACGAGGCCCTACTCCCGCGAAGAGGCGGCATTTCCCGCGCCATGGGTTCGGGAAAATAAATTTTGGCCGAGTGTGGGCCGGATTGATGAAGCCTATGGCGACCGCCACCTGTTTTGCACCTGTCCGCCGGTGGATGCCGTCTCGTAGTCGCGCTTCGGGCCGCGGCGCCTGGTTGACCGTTGTGAGTCGGCCTCTCGTCCGTCAGATCGCCATGGGGTGTCTGCTGCTCGACATGTTCGTTGCCCTGCCCATTCACGCCTCGATGGAATCCGTTGCCGTTGCGGAGACTCAGAGCGAGGATCGTCCGCTCGATGTGGTGTCCGGCATCACCTATCGTGCGGGGACACGGCTGAGGATTCCAGGTACGGGCTGGTCATTCGTGGTGCCTGAAGGCTGGCAGAGCAATCGGCCGGACGATGCAGAGATGCCGTTTCTCACCCCTGAGGAAGGCAAAGACCTCGGCATGATGTTCCCCCTGACCGAGGTCACGCGAGAGACGCTTCGTGAACAACTCCGTGAGCCGTTGTCGCTGCTGCACGGGCTCTCTTTTATCCCGTCCGGCTCCCAAGTCGAGACGGAGGCATGGATTGCGCAATCGTTCGTGGGAGAAGAGATGGCCGGCCGGGCCTTGGCGGTCATGGGAGCCGGCAACACGGCGGTGATTTACTTTCTCATGGGACCGCCCCAACAGATGTCCGTCTTCCAGTCCGTATTGGAGCAGCTCGGACAATCGACCCGCTTTGGCGAATCGGGTTCGGGCCGTGACGCCGGTTTGTAACACCCATTGAGCTGTGCATGTGCCGGGATGAAGGCGGATCACTGACGCTTCTCCCACGAAGCCGCACCATTCACGCATGCAGAACAATTCTCCAACCAAAGTCATTATTGATACAGACCCCGGGGTCGATGACGCGCTGGCCATTCTGCTCGCCCTGGCATCGCCTGAACTGGACGTGGTCGGCATCACGACGGTCTGTGGCAATGTGCCGGTGGGACAGGGCACGAAGAATCTGTTTCGCCTGTTGCATCTTCTCAATCCTCCACCGGGATTGCTGGTGGGACAGGGCGCCGCACGGCCCTTAGAAGAAGCCCTTGAAACGGCTGTTCACGTGCACGGGAGTGACGGGCTGGGAGAGCTGGATTCGCTGCTGACTGCTGAGGGGGCGATGCGATATCCCTCTGTTCGTCTGCCGCCCCTCCTCTCCACCGCGCAGGATGTGTGGAACGAATGTGTGCGGCGGTATCAGGATGACATCACGCTGATTACATTGGGTCCGCTGACGAATGTCGCCGTGGCACTGAAGGTCAATCCGCTCACCGTTCAGAAGTTTCGCTCCGTGATTGTGATGGGGGGCGCGATCGGCGTGCCCGGCAACGTGTCGCCCGTGGCTGAATTCAATATGTATGTCGATCCCCATGCCGCTCATCGGGTATTTCAAGCCGCGCTTCCATTAACTCTGGTCCCGCTGGATGTGACCACCCGCGTGGGCGTGGCCCGTGATGTCCTCAAAACCTGGACTGCCGCATCGCGTGATCCGCGCGTTCGTCTCGTGGCAGATATGACCGCCAAGGCCTTTGATTTTGCTGAACAGGTCGAGGGTCACGGGCAGCTGTACTTTCACGACCCTCTGGCCGTGCTTACTGCCATCGAATCGTCGCTGCTCAAGACCGAGCCGCTGCATGTCGACGTGGAGGATGTCGGGCGCGTGTCTCGCGGAGCGACTGTGGCGGACCGACGCCATCGCCGGGCGGAAGAGAAGGCCAGTCCGAACATGCAGGTGGCGGTGGATGTCGATGCCGAGCGCGCCTTGAGCCTCATCCGCAGTCGATTGTGCCCATGGTCGTAGTTGTCGGTTCCAGCAATATCGATCTCACCGCGTCGGTCGATCGGTTACCGAATCCCGGTGAGACACTGCTCGGCCAACGGGTTGTGCAATCGTTCGGCGGCAAGGGAGCGAATCAAGCGGTTGCAGCGGCGCGAGCGGGAGCCGAAGTCGGGTTCCTCAGCAAAGTGGGACACGACCCTCATGGCGATCTGATCGAACAGCATCTGATCACACAGGGCTTGTCCCGGATCGTGCTTCTGCGCGATGCCGCAGCGCAGACCGGAGTGGCGATGATTCTGGTCGACGCAGCCGGCGAGAATCAGATTGTTGTGGTTCCGGGAAGCAATCAGCAGCTCACACCGGCGGATGTGCAGCGACATGCGGAGCTGATCTCCGGCGCGCGTGTCCTGCTCGTACAAATGGAAATTCCCATCGAGACGGTTCAGGAGTGCTTATGGCTGGCGAAACACCACGGTCTCCTCACGATTCTCAATCCTGCCCCGGCCTGTCCGCTGCCGCAGGAATGTTTCAGCATGATCGATATTCTCACGCCCAATGAGCGCGAAGCCTGCGTCCTTTCCGGTGTCACAGATCCGAGTGAAGCGGCGGGTATATTGGTGAACCGTGGCGTGGGAACGGTAGTTGTCACTCGTGGCGCAGAGGGGGCCCTTGTCTCACGGGGCGATGACGTCATGCATGTTCCGGCTTTTATCGTCGATGCGATTGATTCGACCGGTGCCGGGGACGCCTTCAATGGGGCGTTCGCCTGTGGCTTGGCTGAAGGGCTGTCGATTGAGGAGGCCTTGGAGATGGCTGCTGCGGCCGGAGCATTAGCCACGACGGGACATGGCGCGCAGGCGGCGATGCCGACCCGGAGCGATATCGACCGGCTTCGCCGGACCGGCGTCAGGCGAATGCAGCTGCTTGGTTAATTTCCTTTGGCGGATTGGGCTCGCAGTTGGGCGAGCACTTGCCGTGCTTCCGGGATGAAATCGGCGCGTTGCAGTTCTTGGGCAAGATCCAGGGCTTTCGTCGCAATGGCGACGGCTTCTTCATGTTTCCCGTTGGCGCAGTAGCTTTTGGCCAGACTCAATCGAGCATTGACGGCCGCTGGTTCACGAGCGATCACCTGACGCAGCAGCAGTTCCCCTTTTTCCTTGTCTCCCCCCATGAAACCCGGGACGCGCACTAACACGGTGCCCTTGGCCGACAGTGCGTCCAAATGGTCGGGCGCCAATTCTAAGGTTCGGTTCAGTTCCTTCATCATGCGGCGGAATCCAAAGAGCGACGAGAGGCTCTCTCCGTCAACCCGCAGTTGCTCGCCAAGATTGCAGAAGAGGGCAAAGTGCGCATTGGGCGATGATTCATCCGCCGCAATGGCCTGCTCGCCCAAGGCTTGTCCTGAAGCAAAATGTTGAATGCGATCCGCACGCGACTGTGCCTGCCGGCCCAGCGAACATTCATGCATCGATTCCGCAGTGAGGCGCTGCACGGCATCACTTGCGTACGCCTGCTCGGTGAGGGGTGCCAGACCGAGCACGAGGCACAATGCGAGAACGGGATGGCTCATGGAAGCACCGATCATGTGTGGTGGATGAAAACGAAGGCGAATGGTACAGCAACGATCCTGCCGAATGCCAGAGTATAGCATGCAACCGGCGGCGTTGTGCGGACACCCTATCTCAGAAAGGTTGTGCCCACGGTGCAAGCGTACGAAACGCGTTCAACAGGGACCCATAGGGATAGGCAGCATTCCGGCCGCTTGGATTCGGCAGCAACACGATGCTGGAATCGTACAGCGTCACCGGTTGCAGTCCCGGTTTGCGCCTCGTTTGTCTTGGTTCCGAGGGAAAGAGGATGGGATACAGTGTCATGCCAAGCAGCGCAGTCACGCGCGGGCGGTTGTGGCGAATTTTTTCCATCAGCGCCGATCGGCCGATGGCGTAGTCCTCGGCGGTGAGGCTCTCCACGCCTGCGGTGGGGCGAGCGACAAGGTTGGTGAGCCCCAGGCCCCATTCAAGCAATCGTTCGTCGTCACGGTGGGTCAGGGGTTCCGGCACCAGACCCGCAGCATAGAGCAGTTTCCAGAAACGATTTGAATGGCCTGCATAGTGATGGCCGACTGCAGCCGAGCGTAGTCCAGGATTGATGCCCACGAATAGGATGTTCAGATTCGGTGCGAGACGGTCAGGCAGGGAGAGTGGCAATGGCATGCTGTGTATGAGTTCGAGAGGACTCTCTCTTGGTTGAATGGGCTAAAGGCCCCATCCTGCGAATTTCGGGGCCGTTGAATGAGGCGGTTTAGTATCAGTCAGGCTATTCTGCCACAGAATGGGCCCATGCTTCATGGGGCGTTTGGACCTGCTTTCATTTCGATGTGCGGAAAAACAATAAGTTATGATCGAGCGGTCATACGGCAAGGACCTTGCTATAACGAATAAACGTTGGCGGTCGGTAACTTCACACCTAACTGGAGGTAGTCAGTATGAAGAAGATGATGTTGACGGTCATGGCGGCAGCGTTGTTGGTGGCATTCAGCGCTCCTTCGTTCGCTGGCGAAGAGAAGAAGAAAGATGAGAAGAAGGGCGGCCACTTCTCCCAGACCCTCTTCGGTGACGACAAGAAGAAGGAAGAGAAGAAGGGCGGTCACCTGTCCCAGACCGTGTTCGGCGAAGAGAAGAAGAAAGACGAGAAGAAGGGCGGCCACTAAGAGTCACCCGTTTTCTGGCGAGGCTAGCTGGCTGAAGAGGTCTCCCATCCTGGTGGTGGGAGGCCTCTTCGGCTTTTTATCGGGTTCCCACCTGCCGAATATAGACCGCTTGTAATCCGACAATCGTTTTTGCGTCCCGTATCGTACCGTCTTCTATTCTGGCGATGGCCTCTCGCAGCGGCATCTCCACCACTTCCAGGACTTCGTCCTGGTCCAGATTCTGGGTGCCCACTGTCAGTTCTGTTGCAAGATAGACGTGGATGACTTCATCGGCGAATCCGGGGGCTGTAAAAATGCTGGACAGAAGTTCGAATCGACCTGCCTTGTACCCGATCTCCTCCTCAAGTTCGCGCGCGGCACAGTCTAACGGATCTTCCTTCGGATGCAGCTTCCCGGCTGGGATTTCGTAGATGAAGCCGTTGGCCGCATGGCGGAATTGGCGGATCATCACGACCGTTCCATCCGGCTTTAACGGCACGACGGCTGAGGCGCCCGGATGGCGGATGACCTCCAGGTCTATGGTGTGTCCGTTCGGTAGGCGCACCGTGTCGATATTAAGCGTGACGACGGTGCCTTTGTAGATCGATCTGACCATGGATCGCTGCGGTTATGGCGTGCCGGGATGTTTTTTGTAGAACGGTGGTTTGACGACAACGGCAGGGCAGGCCTTCCCCCTGATATCGATCAGGATGGACGATCCAGGCTGGGAAGCGGCAGGCGTGACGAAACCCATGCCGATGCCTTTTTGTAGCAGGGGCGACAGATTTCCGCTGGTGACTTCACCGATGACGGCCTGCGGGTCCTGCGCGCTCAGGATTTTGAATCCATGTCGTGGTACGGCCTTTTCGACGAGCTCGAAGGCGATGAGCCGCCGCGATGGCCCGTTGGTGTGCTGTGCAAGCAGCGTCGTGCGGCCGATAAACTCTCCCTTGTCGAACTTCACGACCCAGTCCGCTCCGGCCTCGATGGGCGTCGTGCCCTCATCCATGTCATTGCCGTACAGTAAGTAGGCCATTTCAAGTCGCAGTAAATCGCGGGCGCCCAGGCCAGCCGGTTTCAGCCCCAGCGGCTGTCCCGCCTCGAGGAGACGACCCCAGATCGTCATGGCTCCCTCGGCCGGAAGATACAATTCATACCCCACCTCGCCGGTATAACCGGTTCGTGTGATCAGGGTCTGATGGCCACAGACCACAGCGTCCAGGCAGTGCCGGACTTTCAAGAGGTGAAGATCGGTTAGGCCGACGGCAGTGAGTATGTCGCGTGAGGCGGGGCCTTGGATCGCTATTTGCGCAAGGGTCGCCGACTGATCCTGGACCGTGCAACCCTGGGCTTGTGCAACTTTTTCGTGAAACCAGGCGACGATCTTTTCTCGATTGGAGGCGTTCACGCAGACGAGAAATTCATAGGGCTTCACATGATAGATGAAGATGTCGTCTTTTATGCCGCCGTTCGGTGCGCAGACCATCGAGTAGTGCGATTGGCGAACCGACAGTTTGGAGACATCATTGGTGGTCATGCGCTGCAGAAAGGCCAATGAGCCAGGTCCTGCTACGCGAATACGCCCCATGTGACTGACATCGAACAATCCTGCATGACGGCGGACCGTCTGGTACTCATCGACAACGCCGGAATATTGAATGGGCATTTCCCATCCGGCAAAATCGACCAACTTGCCTTGTGCGTGACGATGGGCGTCTATCAGTGGCGTCTGTTTCATTGGATCTGCGTGAAACTCCTGGTGAAGAAGTGTGGAGGTCGGACCATCACCCGGCCTTATCGGACTTCGAGCAATTCTACGTCGAACACCAGCGTGGCGTTGGGAGGAATCACTCCGCCGGCGCCGCGCGCTCCATATCCGAGTTCCGGTGGAATCGTCAGCTTCCGTTTTCCGCCGACCTTCATTCCGGCCACGCCTTCATCCCATCCGCGAATGACCTGCCCTGCCCCGATGGGGAAGGAGAATGGATCGCGGCGGTCGACGGAGCTGTCGAACTTCTTGCCGTTCGTCAGCCAGCCGGTATAGTGCACCGTCGCCAGATTGCCCGCGGCGGCTTCGCGCCCGGTGCCTACCACCACATCGACGTACTTGAGCCCGGATGCGGTGGTAACTTCTGCCGTCGCCCCGGGTTGTTCACTGTTCGCCATCATTGGCCTCCCTATGGTCATGAATACGAGTCCCACGATACCCCAAGTTGTCCACCAGAATCGAGATGTCATAGATCCCTTCAGCTCCCAGCGTGATCGACATCATGAAAGAAGAATCACCGGTTGAGGCCGGTCTGGCGCCGTCGTTCTGGTTCCGAGAAAATGGCAATGCTGGCCGTATAGCCGTGGAGAAAATTCCGCCCGCCCACCGGCCCCACTTCTCCCTGCGCAAAAAATCCGGCCAGCGGAATGGCGCCCAATTGCTCCCCTAAGACGGAGGCGTCGTGATGCGGGATGCCGAAGAGCCCTTTGCCGCGCCCGCAGCAACTGAACAGCAGCGCGCCGAGCGGTGTTGAGGGGACCCCGCGAGGAGGCGCGGCGAGCAAGGCATGAAGATCTTCATCCGCCGAATGAGCGTCCCGGACTTGAAACTGGACGGTCTGCCCTTCCTGGATGACATCTCCGATGACGATGGCGCCGGTCTGCTGGTCGGCTCCGAGGAGATTGCGGATCAAGAAATCGCCTCGCGTGAATTGCGCGCGTTGTTCGTCCATTGCGATGCCGATATGCAAGGCTCGCTGGGCCTGGGCCCGTTCATCGCTGCTGAGTTGTTCAAACACCGTCTGCAGGCAATGCAACGCCGGCATGCCTCCGAGTTCTTGAATGACGTTGTGTTCGGCCTTCGTGACGATGAAGCGGTCACCGATAGGACGGCAGCCTTGCGAAATGACGGACCGGACGGCGATGTTGCCGGACAGAGTCACGCCCACCAATCCGTCGGTGTACACCTGATCGTCGAGGAAGAGGCGATTTTCGCCGAGGTCCTGCCCGCCGCCGGCGAGTCCTCCGAGGGTGCGGGTACCCGGGTACTGTTCCTCAATGACGGCCAAAACTTCTTGCATGGGTGTGGAAAAGGGATCAGCGAATAGCATCATGACCGGGGCGTTGTCGCCCGCCTCATCCATGTCCGGCCAGTTGCGCAGCGAGAACTGATCGTGGACGCTGGAGAAGGAGAGTCGCAACGGTTGGACGAGGACGCCGGGTAGATGAGCCGCCCACAGGGTGGCCGCCGGACCGGATTCAATTTCACGGCCGGTCGCGATAATGCCTTCGCCTGTGCAGCCGACCAGCGTCATGGGACCCAAGGCCGTGCGCAGGGCTTCCGAAAGGGCCTCGGCCTGGTCAGCATGCTGAGCCGAAATAAAGAGGAAGGCTACATCAATACGCGAAGGCCCCATCTGCTCGCGGATGGCTTTAATCAAGTCATCAGCTGCAGCCTGGGCGTCACCCTGGCGGGTCAGGGCGGAGGCAAATCGCAGCGTTGACGGGGCAGTCGTAATCACAGGATGTCCTGCTGAATAGGGATAGGCGGCGTGCAGCCTGGCGGGTCAGACGCCAGGATTCATGCGTTCAGGTCGATCCGTGGCGAGCTTTTTGTAATAGCGCCACATGTATGAATGATAATCATCAAGCTGTGCGAGTAGGTAATGCAATTCGGTCGGGTCTCGCGTTTCCAGGGCTTGCGCCATTCGCGTCTTTAAGAAGTCCGCAAACTTGTCGCTCTTTTCGAGCGCGGTGAGAAGCGTGAGTCCGCCTCCCATGGAATAATCAGCCATAGCCCTCCGCATCAGATACAGACGAGCCAGGAGAATAGCCGTGAGGCCCTGTAAAAGCAAGGTGCCGACAGGCGTCGAGCGCCTGGTCACCGCCCGGTGGGCACGTCTGCCGAGAGCAGCGTGCGGAGTCGCGGAATCGAAATCGCCTCCGCCCGAAACCCGTCGCGTCCGATGACGGTGGTGGCGCCGGTCAGAGCGTTGAGAATCGCTTCTTCCGTGGCCTCGACCGTGGCGGTAATCACGGCATTCAGGTGCGTGTCGGCGAGATGCGTGAGTGAAAAGGTCGGCTCGGTCGGGTAATGCGGAATGACATTGCCGGTGGAGAAGGCCAGCATGAAATCGCCGCTTCCATGGCGCGCAGTCGAGCCGGTTCGGGCCAGGCCCAAGGCGGCTCGCTTTCCGAGCCTGGTCAGTTGCCGGCTATCGAGCGGAGCATCTGTGGCAATGATGACGATGATCGATCCTTCGGCGTTCCCGCTGGATCCTTCACGGGTGGCATACACGCGTTCCGGATTCGGGTCCGGTAGCCCGCTGGCTTGAGTGGGCGCGGCGTCATATCGTTGTCCGACCGGGACTCCGCCCATCACGAGTTCGGGGCGGCGACCGTGGTTGGCGTTGACCAGCACCCCGACCGTAAACCCGCCGGCTGCAGCAGGAAGCTGCCGGGAGGCGGTGCCGATGCCGCCTTTGAATCCGTATGAAATCATGCCGGTACCGGCTCCGACGGTTCCTTCGGCGACCGGTCCGGAGGTCGCTTCGTCCAAGGCCTGCATGACATCCGCTTCCGAGACATGGCGGCCTTGGATGTCGTTCAACCGACCGTCGTCACATTCCGCGACGACTGGGGTGAGGGTGTCGTCGGTGATGCCGATCCCCGGATAGCGACGGAGCATCCAGCTGATGACGCCATTGGCCACCCGTGGCACATTGAGCGTGTTGGTCAATGCGATGGGATATTCGAGAAACCCCGATTCAGCCACCCACGCCAGGCCGGTCATTTCTCCGGTGCCGTTCAGCACGAAGGCCCCTGCGGGGACTTTGTTATGCCACACGTCCTCCCGTGGCACCACGACCGTGACGCCGGTTCTGACCGGCCCCTGGCCTGGCTGAAGAGCGCCGTCCCCACGCATCACGGTCACCTGTCCGACCCTCACACCCGGCACATCGGTAATCGCATTCAGCGGGCCGGGCTCCAGTTGCCCCAGTCTCAGGCCGAGCGCGCGCGCGCGTACATGCGGTTGCTCAGTTACCTCGTTCGATGTCTCCGCACTCCAGGCAAGAGGGACGCATGTGGTCATCACGAGAAGGACGCCGGCGATGCTAGACCTCATAACTGCTCTCCTTGTGGGGCACGACGATGGATGTCCGGGGACATTCGGTCTGAATGGCCGCGGCCAGCGACAATGCCTGTTTCTCTTCTCCATGGACCACGAAAATCTGCTGCGGCGCAGGACTGATCGCTCGGACATAGGCGAGCAGATCGTTCCGATCCGCATGGGCCGACAATCCGTTAAACACGACCACCTGGGCACGGCGCGCTGTGGGGACGCCGAAGAGCGGGACGACATCCCAGCCTTCAACCAGCCTGCGTCCCAAGGTATGTTCAGCCTGAAATCCCACGATGGCGATGATATTGGCTTCATCCTGAATCGCATGTTTGAGGTGATGCACCACGCGTCCCCCTTCGCACATGCCGGAGGACGCAATGATCACGCAGGGCCCTTTCATGCTATTCAAGCGCTTGCTCTCATCCGGCGAGGAGACGTAGCGGATATACCGCGCGGCGAAGGGATCTCCTTCCGAGGTGAAGGTGCGATAGGTTTCTTCGTCGTAACACTCAGGGTGTTTGCGGAACACGTCCGTGACCTTCGACGCCAGTGGCGAGTCGATGTAAATGGGCAGCGGATTGATCCGGCCCTCGGCTACCAGGCGTTTGATGCGCATGACGAGGTCTTGCGTCCGTCCGAGGGCAAACGCCGGTACGATGATCTTGCTGTGATGTGCTTTCGCGTGGGCGACGATCTGTTGCGCTTTCCTCGTCAGTGCCTCGCCGGCCTCCTCATGCAGACGATCGCCATAGGTCGATTCGATGATCAACACATCGCAACTTGGCGGCGGCGTGGGATCGCGGAGGATGGGCATATCCGACCGTCCCAGATCACCGGAGAACAGCACCGTGGTGCTGTTGCCGCGCGCGGAGTATTTGAGCCGAATGGCGGCGGATCCCAGAATGTGCCCGACATCATGGAACGACGCGGTGACGCGAGGTGTCACTTTGATCGTGTCTCCGTAGCGCGCGCCGACGAAGCGGCGGATGATGGCTCGGGCGTCACGTGTCTCATAGAATGGCTTCAGGCATTTCCGCCCGCGACGGTTTTCTTTCCGGTTCAGGTAGGCGCAGTCGTTTTCTTGCAGGCGGGCCGAGTCCTCCAGCATTACGGCGGTCAGATCCGCTGTGGCACGTGTCATGTGCACATTCCCGCGAAACTGATGTTGGCCCAGGACAGGAAGTGCGCCCGAGTGGTCGATATGTGCGTGTGACAAGAGCACGGCTTGAAGCGAGCGCGGATCAAATCCGAGAAACCGGTTTTGCCGGTCAGCCTCCTGCCGTTGCCCCTGGAACAGCCCGCAGTCCAACAGGATTCGATTGCCTGGCATTTCGAGAAGATGACGGCTTCCGGTGACGGATCGTGCGGCGCCATAGAACGAGATCTTCATCGTGAAGCAGGTCCTCCATGGTTCCGACTGATCAGGTCCCATGCCTGTTCGGCCGTTTCTGCAAAATGGAACAGTGCGAGATCGTGGGGACCGATGAGTCCTTCCTCAGCCAGCATCGACCAATTGATGAGCCGCTCCCAATAGGCTTGCCCGATCAGCACCACCGTAATGTTGCGAGTTTTCCCGGTCTGGAGAAGGGTGAGGGTTTCAAAGAGCTCGTCGAGCGTGCCGAATCCGCCTGGAAAGACGACCAGCGCTCGTGCACGAAGGAGAAAATGCATTTTGCGTAACGCGAAATAGCGAAACTGAAAACACAGCTCCGGAGTGATGTAGGGATTCGGGTGTTGCTCGTGCGGAAGGGTGATGTTGAGTCCCATGGACTTGGCGTCGGCATCCGCTGCCCCGCGATTGGCGGCCTCCATGATGCCCGGGCCTCCGCCGGTGACGATGACGTAATCGCACTGCCCGTTGATTTGGCAGGTTGCAGACACGAGGCGGCCGAATTCGCGGGCGATGTCGTAGTAGTGCGCCATAGCCAGCCGGCGTTCGGCCAGCGCCACCTGCTGCTGTCGCAGCGGGTCCTGCGGGGCGGTGTGCAATTCGGCCCGCGCGGCTTCCAGGGCCTGGCGGGCAAGGGCAGGCTCGACCAGTCGGGAACTGCCGAAGACCACGATGGTCGAGCGGATGCCTTGCTCTGTTTGGATCAATTCCGGTTTAAGGAGTTCAAGCCCCAGACGCAGGGGGCGCAGTTCATCGCGCTGGAGAAAGTCGATGTCGCGATCGGCCGGGATATACGAAGAAGGTGTGGCGTGTGGAGGTCGGCTGGCTGACTCGTCGGAGGAACCTGCGCCCATGGGCGGCATTATAACGAGATGCGTGCAAGGCAGCAATTCGCGAACGGCGGAAGAATCGGGAAGGGGTTAAAACGGATAGGGCGTAAACAGTGGATCGGGACGATGGCGCACGAAGGCCTGGTGCGTCACGACCCAGTTGCTGTCGCAGAGGAGTTCCAAGGCATCCGTGCCCATGCCGGAGCGAGAGAACACGAGGTCCGGATCGACCGGCGACCAGGGCTTGACCAGCCATCCGAAATTCACGCGCGAGTATTTGGCGTTGAGAAATCGATAGGTGACGACGGTTCCCCGCTCCGCTTCGGTAATGGAATCGGGTGCGCCTAATTTGGTCACGACATCGGTCAGCGTTGTCTGTCCCTCGGTAATGAAGGACACTGTATCGGGGGACAGGGGGGTATTGATTGTCAGCCGCGCGACGTTGCAGCCAGGTAAGGGCATCGCCAGCATCGCGGCGAAAAGGAATGTGAGGGGAAGATGTCTGCGTGACACGGCGTCAGTCTCCGAATGGCCAGAACCTGAACTCCAGATTTTCCGTGCGTTTCGACGCGATCACCTCTTCCACGATGCCGTCATGATTGATGATGACGAACAGGTCGTCGCTTTTGACCGACACGCGGGAAAAGTTGATCAAGATCAGGAGGAGGCTGCCGACCTTGGCGTCGTATCGGTAGTATTGAAAGAGGTCGCGGCCGTTCAATTGCAGAAGGCGGTCCGGCGCGCCAAGTTGAGCCAGCACGTCCGCCCGAGTGGTAACGCCCTTTTTTATCGAGTTGACGGTGTCCGTTTTGATTTCCTCTCCCAGCGTGCCTCGGCTGAAGGCACACCCGCTCAGCGTCAGCAGCATCACGCCCAGCAGCAGGCCCGCTCGTCGCATATGCGCTCCTCCTTGTGGAATAAGCCTCCGGGCCGGCTATGTCTGACGGCCGGAGGGAGAAGGTTTCGTAAGGACAAAATCGGATTCGAAAATCCGGTAGCTCGAGGGGGTGAGTCCCACTCGTTCGTACACCCCTTGGGCGATGGTGTTGTCGCCTTCCACATACAACCGGACGCCGCAGACATCTGCACGCGATTGTGCCAGGGTCATTACTGCCCCATGCATGGCGCGGTACACGCCTTGGTGGCGCCACGCCGGATCGACGTAGACGCTTTGAATCCACCAGAATTGGGCATTCCGCCAATCGCTCCATTCATAGGTGATGAGGAGCTGCCCTATGGTCACTGTATCGGTGGACGCGTCTGGGCGCAAGTCCGCCACATAATATTGTCCCCGTTCAGGGCGCTCCATCACCGCTTGTGTCCCTAATCGTAGGCGTAAGAGGTCGAGGTGTCGGTGCTCGGTCTCCAGGGCCATGGCCGCGCTGAATGTCGTGAGGACGTCCAGGTCCTGCAAGGTGGCCTGGCGAATGCGCAATTGATCGGCGGACATCATGACGATTTTACCGCCGGGGCCGTGAGCCAGCCTTGGAGGGGACGATAGAGACCTGCTGAAAACTCCAACTTCAGGGCTTCCTCCGGCAAAAGATTGAGCGGCTGTAGCTGTGTTTTTGGAATCATGGCGAGATATCCCGTAAACGGGTGAATGGCAGTCGGCACGAACACCATCACCAATTCGACTGTCGGCGCGACCTGCAATGCCGTCGGGGGAGCGCCCATCACGAAGCCGAGCGCCCAGAGCCCATCGCGCGGGAAGGGAAACGCGACTACCGTACTTTTCCCGAAGCGCGAGCGGTAGTTCAGAAGATCCGTCATGCTTTTCAGCGTCAGATAGATACTGCGGATCAAAGGGATGCCTTCGAGGGTCGTTTCGGCCCAGCGGACGAATCGTTGCCCGATGACCTGTGTCGCAATGGCTCCAACCAGAAGGACCATCCCGATGAGCAGCAGGATCCCCAATCCCGGCGCATAGGGCTGAATCTGGTGACCGATGAGATTAAGTAGGAATGAATCCAGCGTTTCGAACAGGGCCGCCAGAATCAAAAACGTCGTCCAGGCCGGAACGAGCACGAGCAGCCCCGTGAAAAAGATGCGTCCAAGCCGATGAGATGACGTCACGCTGAGTCCTGATGTTGGTGCGCGAGAGGGGGAACGATGATCTACGATACCAGATGGAGAAGAGTTTTGGTATCTTCTTGATCTGCCGATTTATTTAGACTATGTTTCCGAGTAACCTTTGAGTCACCCTGTCGGGTGAGATTGTGAGATCCATCGTGAGTGACGCCGTTCAAAAGAAAGTCAATCTCGATAAAGACCTGTTGGCCATTCTGTGCTGCCCTGAAACCAAGCAGGCGGTGGTGCTGGCTGACGATCTGTTGATCCAAAAGGTGAACGGCGCAATCGAGCGCGGCCAGTTGAAGAACAAGGCGCAAAAGCCGGTAACGGAAAAGCTCGATGGCGGCTTAGTGCGAGCGGACAATAAGATTCTGTACCCTGTGCGAGAAGATATCCCGGTCATGTTGATCGATGAAGGGATTCCGCTCGACCAGATAGCCTAGTGTTCCTGCCTCGACCTGTTTCAGTGTCCCTTCACAGCGTCAGTGGTCGGATGATGGCCCTGCCGGGAGCCATCATGCTTTGCCTGCACCATGCGTGGTTTCCCCTGCGATTGAAAGATGATGAGTGGCGGGTGGAGCCTAGGGAGCTAAGAGGCCGCTCTCACCGGAGGCGCTTTCGGTTTTCGAGCCGGTGGAGGTTCCGCATTGAGCGCAAAGATACTCGTACAGATTCCCGGTGGGTAACACGAGTAGGAGGCGCTGGCGAGTAGGTGTCGCTTGACGACAATGGCCGCAGTAGAGCAAGGACGCATTAAACGAATCGTACTGATCCGTCTGTCGATGGCCCTCAGACGGCGAAGAGGTGGCGCGTGGCTTCGCTGCACGCGGTGGCCAACCTGGCGGTGAGGGTCTGTTCGAGCGTGGCTGCATGGACGGTATTTTACTGAGAGGTGGGCAGAGGGCGCAACGGCTTAGATGTGATGTCCGACGAAATGAGTCTCAGCGAATATGCTGATCTTCTGCCGCATCGGACTCATCGCTGTTTCTCCCGCGAAAAACCCACCAGAGTGAGCGCAGAACCTGCACCACCACGTAGAGCGCCAAGCCGGACAGTAATCCGTACAGCCAGGCTTTACTCCAGGGCCACATGTCCGGTGCATGCAAAACGACGGCGAGGGCAATATGGCCTCCCAAGCCGAGACAAATGGCGAAGATGATCCACTCACGGGCCATAGTCGCCCTCGGAGGAGGCCATAACGAAGGATAAGCCTGGAGACAATCGACAGGCGGTTACACGGAGGTTTTCGCGGACTCGATCTCAGTTGCCGTGATGAGGCTGGACAAATAGTCCGCGACGAAGGTCAGCGCCTCTTCGCGTCCGTCTGCCCGTCGGCCCTTTTCCCGCCGCTGCACAGAGAGCTCATGATCCAGGTCTGATTTCACTTCCGTCAGGACACGTTGCAACGTCGTCGGGGTGATGTTGGCATCCATGTCCTCGAGTTCCTGGCAGCGATCCAGGACCCAATTAAGTCCTTCAATCCGCCCGGCATAGTGTTCCTGCTCAGCGGTATCGATGCGAGACATCGTCGTCGCAAACGTCTGGGCTTCATACACCAGGTTATAGAAACTCGTAACAGCGCGTTGTAACGTGGGATTCATAGTGCTCCTTGACTCATTAAGAGGTTCTCCTGATTATACCTGAGATTAGGGGGGCAACAAGGAATTTTTTTTGATGAACAGCGACTACGTGAACAGGAGGGAGTGAAACTCGTTCATGAACCCGTAGTACAGCGGGGCAAAATCTTTGAGGCTGTCCGGGCTGTTCTCTTTCAGGCGCTTGAAGAAAAAGACTTGTGCGCGAGGATCGAGTTGCTCGAGGAGGCGGCTGAGTTGGGCCATCGAGTAACTGCCGGCCGGCACGCTGAGTACGTAGTGCACCAGCCGTTCCACAAACTGCTGCTCCACGTATTCGCTGACAAGCAGCCCGTCGGGAATCTTGCCCGATGCGAGATACTCGTCAAATGAAATGGCTTGCGCTGCAAAGGGTGCCGACTGCTGCGGGCGGGAGGTCACGCTACGGGTACCTCATTGATAGGAATCACGAAAAGCGACATTACATTCACTGTACTCAAGCCTCTCAAGTCCGTCAAGTGGACAGAAGAAGCAGACACGTCTGAGTCGAAAGACCAAGACAGCGCTAGCAGATGGGCAATCTGTGCAGCGAATGGCTTCGAATGCATCATGAATGCGAATGAGAAGATGATCGACTGCGGCATGAAGGATATTTGCGATGTCTGGCTTGACAGTCTTTACATCTGGCCGGTAGAATCCCGCTTCTTCTGACGGACGCGGGAATAGCTCAGTGGTAGAGCATCGCCTTGCCAAGGCGAGGGTCGCGGGTTCAAATCCCGTTTCCCGCTCCAATTTTCTCAAGCACTTCTTCTCAAGCCAGTTCCAGAGTTCTGCTCCATAGTCGATCGAAGCCCCCAGTCGTCTTCTTTTCGTTGCTTGTGCGCCGATTTGTGATGGAATGCTGCTGCGCACGGCTTTCTGCAGATGAGTCACTGCCCCTGGCGGGTTGCGGGGGAGTGCAGGCCGTATAAAACATCCGTCCGGAGCACGTACTTCAGTCCGCTCTGCACCACTGCCCCCTCGTGCCATATGGAATGTAGAAATACCAGCGCCATCCCCGTCTTCGGTTGAACCGAGAGGTACGGTGATGGAGGATGCTGGAAGGCACGATTGATGTCCGCAAAGAACCGGGTTTCTCCACCGACCATTTCCTCATTGAGATAGATCATCGTCGTCACTTCACTTTTGTCCCCGGTTTTCATCCGCAGATAAGCGCCGTCGCGATGGGGCTGGAAGGTCTGACCGGGTTGATAGCGATAAAACCGCCACCGTTCGTTGAAGCCGACCAGATGATGGTCCACAAGAACGGCGGGCAGAAACGGGTGCGCGCGTTGAAATAAGTCTGACGCGAGAGACTCGTCATCGACGAGCACACGCTCGTTATTCCGGAAGTTTTCATTCACGACACCGCCGACCGTCCCTGGTTCATAGGCCAGTGCCTCACTCCGTCGAATCAGCGCGGCGCACTCGTCCGCTGAGAGGAAATTATGAATGACGAAGACCCGTCCGGCATCGAGCTCTTCTTTGACCACAACGACCTCCCTCCGTTTCGCCTGACCATTGAAGGTCTGTCAGTTTCAATTAGCGCGGGTTTGCTGGCCGGACACGTTCGCGCGATGGTGGCTGCGAGTCCGCTGTCGGGCCTCCAAGAAGGCGGAGTGTTCGCACGTGGGCTTCTGCGGTTGCGCGGGCCTCTTCAGTCAGGGCTGCCTCCCCGAATCGCACGTGCGCATAGAGTCGCGTGACGGAATCAACGATGGGCCAGGCGTCACTCCAGCGCACCCGAATCTGCTCGAGAAATTCCATTGGCGTGGCGCTGGCCGGTTTCGTGATGCCGTGCTGCGCGCAACACTGCAGCAGGCTGGTGTAGAGGGCGATGACGGTCTGTTGCTGCGTCGAAAAGGGACTCTGTGGCGTGCTCTTATCCCGCAACCTTCGCAAGATCGCAATTGCTCCATAGACTGCGGCGATCGCCAGCAGAAGCGTGACCGCGTAGTGCTGCACACCTGACGGCATCACGCTGCTTCCCATACGACCGACGATGGCGGCCGCCTGAGCCGACAGCGCGCTCAGCGTTTCAGAGAATCCTGCCCGCACTGCTTCCCCGCCCTCTCGAATGCCTTGCACGACGGTGAATTGATCGTGTGCGCTGTAGTGCACGAACAAGCGATCCCATTTGAGGCGCATCGAATCCATCGCGCTATTGGCCGATTGCCACCAGGAGGCAGCCGCTGCATCCGGGGAGGGCGGGGTGGGATCCATCGTGATCCAGCCTGACTGCGGGAAATACACTTCCACCCAGGCATGCGCGTCTCGCTGACGTACGGTGTAGTAGCCGCCGAATTCATTCCATTCCGTTGCAAGAAATCCCGTCACCAGCCGTGCGGGTATGCCTGCGGTGCGAAGCATCACGACCATGGCCGTCGCATAGTGCTCGCAATAGCCGGTTTTTCTGGTCAACAGAAAGTCTTCGAGCGGATGCGGAGATTGCAGCGAAGGCACATCCAGGTTGTATCGGTAATGGGTCAGCAAATGTGTGTGAACCAGGGCCACGGCTTGGGCAATGCTCGTCGCAGGTCGCGTGACCTGGCGCGCGAGCTCGAGGACTTGCTCATTGACGGCCGGCACTTGCAAATACTGTTGGAGAATAAACTCGGGGTAGACCAAGGCCGCGGCCTTTTTCTCCGCTGCCTGTAACGTCGTCGGCGAAGAGTAGACGGTGTATTGGCTTCGCGTGTGGAGAGGAAACGGCAAGTACAGTGAGCCCATCAGATCCGATTGGAGCGAGAGGAAGTGGCCTTTCACCGACGTGGGAAACGGCGTGCCGAAGAGGACCGTGGTGTCGAGGGGCTCAAGAAGAATCTCCTGTTTCAGCTGCCGGGCCGTGGGCGCTGGTTTGGTCCCTGACGCACGGAGCGTGAAGGTGTCCTCGGGAAGCTCCGTCAGCATGCGGCGGTGAGGCAGGCTATTGGTCCAGGATTTTCCGTCATATCGATTGTAGGCGACTCCGCGAAGGTACAGCGGCTCCCATTTCGACTCGTGGCCTGTGCGTTCCGGGAGTTCCACCCGCATGACAATGCTCGGGTCTTGCTTGACTGGCCCCATGACGCCCAGATCAACATGCTCCGAAAACCCGGTCGTGCGCAGGTTGTCGCCATGATTGTTTTGGAAAAACCCTACCCCGACTCGCGGAATCAAAAAGAAGAACAAGAGCGTGAGAGCAAAAGCGCTCGCCGCCATGGCGTTGGTCGTCCAGAAGAAGCGAGTTGTGAGGCGGGGAAGCTGTAGGAGGGATGGCGTCGTGTGGGCGAGCCCTTGCTGCGGTTCAGCCAGCTCTTCCTGTTCCTGCAACAGATGATAGAGCAGAAGGGTCCACACGCCGATGACCAGGTAGACGAAGAAAAATGGGGCGTACCAGATCTGTGTGGTCAGCGCCGCTGAGGCCAGGAGTGCGATCAGGCTGATGGCGTAGAGATGCAGGAAGTCTCGTCGTTGGTCGAGGTTCGAGAGTTTGTTCACTAAGAGCAGCACAAGAAAGTGAATCCCCGCCGGAAGAATCTCCTGTGAGATGAGGAAGAGATCGAGCCAGAATCCCGCGAAGGCGAGGAGTAGAAAGATATTCCATGTGAGGGCGGAGAGTCGAAAATCACCGATGACGCCGGAGATCGCGCAGGGAGACTGGACGCGCAGCAAGGCCATGGCGAAGGCCCCCACTGCCAAAACTAAGAGCCACCAGGGCAAGGCAATAGCCAGCGTCAGGCTTGCGAAGCCGGTTCCGGCCAGCAGGATGGAGCTAAGCCGGAAGGCATGATCCAGTGGCATCGAAGAGATCCTTGTGGGTGTCGGGGGTGAGGATCTGGTCGACCGCGGGAAAGATGCCGCGGAGGGCCGGGTCCGTCCATGATGAAATCAAGAGAGTTGGTCCATCCTGAGCCCGCACCAGCGCTTGGGAGAGTGCCTGTTGTACGGCTGCGCTGTCGGCTACGGGGCGTCGCTCACAGAGGGCCAGGGCATGGAACAGTTGCAGCGGCGATTCGTTTCCCTCCGCCAGGAGTTCCTGTTGAGCCCCGAGCAGCAAGCGGACCCGCAGGCCGCTGTTGACGAATTGATCGATCAGTGACGCGGCGATGGAGAGCGCCCGTTCGAATGTGATTTCGTCTTCGTCGGGAGCGACCGTCAAGATGGCGAGCGTCATGGTGCGCTGATCTTCAGCTTCGGTCTCTTTCAGCATGAGTTTGGAGGTGCGCGCCGTCGTCATCCAATGGATGGCGCGGGAATCATCACCGGGGCGAAATTCCCGCAGATTGTAGAGCGAATTTCCGTGGCCGCGTCGAGACAAGGCGTGCTCATGGCCGATCGCGTAAATGTCCTGGAGCTGCACAGGCGGCAGGGGAATGAGTTCGGGGCAAACGAGTATGCCCGCCTCCTGCGGGTAGAAGGCTTTCTTATGAAAGAGCCCGAAGGGAAAGGGCGTGACGACACGGATTCCCTCGAGTTGATAGCGCCCGCGTCGCCTGATGAGCAGAGGGTAGGCACGCAACGTGGACGCGCCTGGCGCCAGGTGAGTCAGATGAATGCCGCGATCGTGATCCTGGCCGGCGACGACATCGAGGAGCCGCAAGGAGACACTTGGAAGATGGGATTTGCGGTTGGCAATCCAGAGTGTGGCGGTGGCCGGTTGATTCACAAATAGCGTGTCGGGGAGATGCCGGTGAAATTCCAGCTGCCGCACGCATTGTTCCGACAAGAAGCCGGATAGCACGATGAGGCTGAGCATCATGGCCAGCAACAGGTAGAACAGATTGTTGCCGGTGTTTACGGCAGCGATCCCAACCGCCAAGGTGAGCAACAGAAAGCGCACGCCTTCCGTAGTCACGCGGATCGCGCGGTGTCTGGAGAGCTGATGAAGCCGGGTACGGAGGGTCATGGAAGCCATGCTGGTGGCCTGTCATCCCGTGAACGGCCGAAGGTGGCGGTTATCCGGTCTGCCGTTTCGCGCGCTCGAGGAACGGTCACACTGGGACCGGGATGCTCTCAAGAATGTCGTGAATGACCTGTTCGGTGTGTTCGACACTCTTCGTGCGTGTGCCTTGAGCACGGCTGAGCATGACACGGTGAGAGAGCACGGCCGGAGCGAGTGCTTTGATGTCTTCGGGCAGGCAATAGGTTCGGTCCCGCACCAAGGCGAGGGCCTTCGCCGCTTTGCACAGCGCGAGTGCTCCACGCGTACTGACGCCGAGTGCGAATAACGGGTTTTGCCTGGTAGCGAGCACGATGGCCAGCAGGTAATCCATCAGGCTGTCTTCCATTCTGACCTTATCAGCCTGGGCTTGCAGATCCAGAATATGCTGCGCGTTCAGAACCGGCTCGATTTCGTTGGCCGGATGCAGCGATTGCGGTCGGTCCAGAACCTTCTTTTCCTCTTCCGGAGTGGGATAGCCGATGCAGAGCCGCATCAGAAATCGATCTAACTGCGATTCCGGAAGCGGAAAGGTGCCGTGATACTCCGCAGGATTTTGCGTGGCAATCACCATGAACGGCTGCTGGAGCGGATAGGTCTGATTATCGACGGAGATCTGCGCTTCGCTCATCGCCTCCAGCAAACTGCTTTGTGTTTTCGGTGTGGTGCGATTGATCTCATCGGCGAGGACGATGTTGGCAAAGAGCGGTCCCGGCATGAACTCAAAGGCCTGCTTTTGACGATTGAAGACCGATATGCCGACGATGTCGGACGGCAGCAGATCACTCGTGAATTGGATGCGCTTGAAGGAGCAGTCCAGCGAACGGGCCAGGCTGTGGGCCAGGGTCGTTTTTCCCACTCCGGGCACGTCTTCAATCAGCAGGTGTCCTCGCGCCAAGAGGCAGACGACCGCCAATTCAATGGCCCGCGGCTTCCCCTTGATGACCTGCGCGATATTGTCCTGTAAGAGCTTGATAGATTGAGAAGAATTCACGATGGGTGTGTTTGGATGGAGGTTATGTTCGGCACATGGCGTGTATGCCAGAAGTCTAACAAAGGGTCTAGGGACCGTCAATTTATACGGCTTTTCACGCGGGGTGGCATAACTGTTCGAATTGGGAAGGCGCCGAGGGTAGGAACCGCGAAAAGTTATGACGAAATGGAGACGGACTCGGGTACGAGCGTCAGCAACCAGGGAGGCGTTTCTTCCGACATGCCTTGGAAGCGCCTGGCGGTGCTACTGGCAGGAAGACCTTCGAATAAGGCCCCGCGCTGAATTTTGACCTGGCGGAATCGATAGGGGGCCTGGTGGCCAGGCGAGGTGCCCAGGACTGAGGGAAAACTCTTCCGTAGCGGCGCCAGATCCGAGAGCAGGCAGGAGCCGCCAACGGGAATGGCTGAGAGTTGGCGGTAGATCTCGCCGAAGACCTCGGGCAGGGTCTGTGCCGATAACACGACATCGGCAGGTCTGACGCGCGGGTCATCGATCAGCTGCGAGAGAATCTCCCAACACACCTGCGAGTCCACCGCTCCCAACACACAGAGGGATCCGCGGGTGGCCATCAATTCCAGCAGGGCGAGCGGCCCGCGAATATCGAACTTCCATGCTGGAAACAGCAGGCTCCGTCCAGCATGGTTCACCTCGAGGGCGGCTTCCTTTCCATGTCGAATCTGGCGGGAATCTCCCTTGGTGCGCCGGAGCTCTTCGGCGAGGCAGTGGGCCGAGAGCCGGGTCGGTTCATAGGCAAAGGTCGGCGTCGCCGGTGCCCAACAGGTGACGATGAGATAGCGGGCGGCCAGGCGCTGGTCACGTTCCAAGGCGTCGAGCGCAAACATGTCCTGATCGCCATAGAAGCGGAACTGCAGGTTCGGCTTGGCGCGCAGACGATTGAGTCGAAGGGGTGGGGCATGTAACGGCCCTCCCAGCTGTGACGACGGATCGAGCCGGTCGAGGCAGTGGAGCACGAGCGGTCTGTGTTGTGCGGTCAACGCCGGTTCGTAGAGGGTGACCAGTTCTTCGGCAAAAGAGAGATCCCCTGCCCCCAGATCTAAGACCGAGGCCGGGACCTGCTCCACTAACACGTCAAATGGATTGTGATGCGCTTGGATGAACCGGTCGACAGTGTCCGGAGTAACGGTCGGCAGAGGCCACTTGTTCGTTGAGGGTGTTCTTACCTCAAAGAACACGCACAAGGCGCGCAAGGCTTTGGTGAGTGGCAGTCCGGTGAGCTCCTTGAGCAGCCCGGCGGAGGCGTTGCGATCATCGGTTGCGAGCAGAGAGGGTAAGGCTGCTCCGAGCTCCTGCTTGAGTCCGTCCGGTATGGAAGAGGCCTGGATCGCCTCGGTGAGGGTTTTTCTGGTCGCGGGCCAGGTCGTAGAATGGACAAGGTGACGCGAGGCGTCCCACGACGAGGCATCGAGCGACCTGGCGGAGGTGACCTGTTTCCGGAATGCGGCCAGGCTGTCGGAATCAACAGGCATCAGTCAGGCGGTCACGATTGGTGTGCAGGTTGTGGTTCATCGACCATTCGCGTGCGTCGCGCAGAGTATCGGGCCGGTTGCAAGGGAGTCAAGCGCCTCGTCTTGCGGCTGCCTGAGGCGTATGTTAGGTAGACGATATGCGTACTTCATTCCCACATGTGCATCAGAACTTATGGAAGAGCCTCCGATGTGTGGTCGCCGCGCTTGCCGTGGTGGTTGCCCTGGAAGGGTGCCAGACGAACGCGCCTGTGGCGCGGGTCAGCCCGCAAGTCTGGGACGAGTGGTCCGTCGGTCAGGTGTTAAATGCCAAGACCGGCCGCTCCGTTTCGATGAACGACTGGTTGGAGGGCTTGGCTGGCTATGACGTGATTTATCTGGGAGAGGAGCACCACAACCGGTCGCACATCGAGGGTGCGCGGACGGTGCTACAGTCTCTCGTCAACCGCGGGCGTCGGCCCGTGCTGGCGATGGAGATGTTTGGTTGGGAGGGCCAGCCGGCGCTCGACGGGTATCTCGAGACCAAGGAGCCTGCCCGCCTGGAATTTCTCGAGCGTGTGGGATGGAAGCAAAATTGGGGCGGAGAGTTTGAGGATTACGAACCGTTGGTCCAGTTTGCCAAGGATCAGCGGCTCCCGGTGCTGGCGATGAACCCTCCGAAGCCGCTGATTCGTCAGGTCGTCAAGTCAGGACTGGCCCAGGCCAAGGGTCAGCCCGAGTGGCGTCAGTGGGGGATGGAGCAGGAGAGCATTATCGATGACCCGGCGTATCGCTCCCGGATTCTGTCTCAGCTTCAAGCCTGCCATGGCGGAGGGGCACCGGAAGACTACCAGACCATGTACGAGGCCTCCATGGTGAGGGACGAAGGCATGGCCAAGACCATTACGGCAGCGGTGGAGCGTGTACGTGTCACGGGTGACCAGGCCCAGGGGCCGGTGGTGAGTTATACCGGCGGCGGGCATGTCCAATACCGGTTGCCGGTGCCGAATCGGGTTGCTCGACGGGTTCAGGATGGACTCAAGGACGTGACCATCTATATGGCCACATTTGAACAGGAACGGGCCGCCGAACTGTATCAGCTGATGCAGGAAGGCATTGCAGATTTTGTGTGGTTGACCCCGCCTGGGTCTCAAGGGGCTCCTCGCCGGTGCCGATAAGGTATCGAGCGGTCGAGTCAGCGCGGCCCTGCCGAATTGTTTCGACCCCTGCAGGGACCACGGTGAGCGGAACGGCGCGATCGGGGAACCTGCCGCATACTCGGATTGCAGATTCGGGTGATGAGCCTCAGGGGTAAGCATTCCATGACACTGCGGCGATCATTCGACAAGTTCCAAGGGCGACTCACGGGAACCAACCATTCCACAGGTGGCACGATGCGGGGGAAAATTGCCTGTTCGGCGGATCGCCTTAGTTTACTCGAGGCGGACATGATCAGCTCCATCGTGGAGCCCAACGCGTTCCAAATCGGCAAGCAATACCATACGGAACGCCGGGTACAGCTGACTGACGCATCGGATACCGAATTCACTTCGTCCGTGATGGGCAATTCCGGGCTGTATGAGCAGACCATTCGTCTCCATAACGGCCACCTGGAGGCCAAGTGCTCCTGCACCTTACATGAGCAACCGATTTGCCGGCACGGCGTGGCTGCGCTCCTTGAGTATCAACGGTGGTCGAAAGCGCGCGTCGTTCCGAGGGCGCGGCCTGCGGCTCCTCGCCTTGAAGCAGAGCGGCCCATGGCGAAATCCGTTCCCGCCGGTGATGTGAAACTCAGCGAGTTGAATCATTTCAGCGACTGGATGCAGCGCGTGGTTCAGGCCATTCAATCCGGTCAGCCGGTTCCCCCTCAGCCGGATATCGAACCGGGCCTGGTCTCGACCTGGACGCGGATCATCCAGCAGTTGGACGAACGAAGGCGGGAAAGCGAAGTCGCGCAAATCGAACTCGATACGGATATTCGCAATCGCGAAGCGGTGGTTGCCCGCCTGACTCAGGACCTGGAGGCTTCCGTCAAGGAAGCGAAGTCGTTGCAGGTGATTTGCCGGGACCTCCAGCGGGAGGTGGAACAACACAAGGCCTCGATAGCCAAATCCACCGATCTGTCCCGGCACGTGGAACAGTTCGAGGGCGAAGTACGGGTCATTGCCGGTCTCTTGACCGAAAAGGGCCGTCGATTGGAGGGACTCTCCGATACCTGTCGCGATGTGGCGACAATGCTGAAAGCCCTAGGAAAGGTGTAACGGCCTCCCTTCCTCAAGCAGGCGCCTTCCTCCCAATTTCGATTCTCATCCATCTTTCTTCTTCCCCCTTGCGTCATCCCTAGTCCCTTCAGTACAATGCGGGCCTCTTTGGGCATTCCTTGATTACAAGGGGGAGATCATGAACAAGCTGATAGCAGGAGTCTTGGGTGGAATCGGGGCGCTTCAGGCGACCAATGCATTGGCCAATGTCAGTGAAGGTCCACCGGACTACAGTGGCATTACAGGCCTCTATTACACCTTGATCGCTCTGATCTTGGCATTCGGGGTTTACGACACCTTCTTCAAGAAGAGCTAACCAGCTCCTCCAAATCGAGTGGCGTGAAATGTTTCTCCGTCGTGGAAGGCGGAGGGGATGTTTCATGCCTTCTTTTTGGTGCCAGGTGGATGGCGTTCGCTGCTGTTCAGCAGCGGAAGTAGGGTCTGCAGCACGTTTTGAACCACAATCCGATACCCTTCCCCCGTGGGATGGATGCCGTCGGCCTGATTGAGCGTCTGTTCACCGCCCACGCCTTCCAGAAGAAATGGAATCAGTGGCAAGGCATGGGCCTTCGCCAGCTCTCGGTACATCGCTTCAAATTTCGTCGTGTACTCCTCTCCGTAGTTCGGCGGCAGCTTCATGCCGGCCAGAATGACCTGCACCCGGGCCTCTTTCAACTGTCTGATCATTGCGTCCAGGTGCGAACGTGTTTCCGGCAGGCTCAGGCCGCGTAATCCATCATTTCCGCCTAGCTCAAGAATTACCAGAGACGGTTTTCCCGCAAGCACCCAGGATACCCGGCGGAGTCCTCCTGCGGTGGTGTCTCCGCTCACCCCTGCATTGACGACCTGATAACGATGCCCGAGCGCATCGAGCTGTTTTTGAAGCTGCGCAGGGTACGTCTGTTCCGGGGAGACACCCAGGCCCGCAGTCAAACTATCCCCAAAGGCGACGATTCTTGGTCGCGGATCGGATGCGGGAGCCGTCGACAGCCGGTCCGTTGCAAGCGTGTCGGTATTCGCCGGCTGAGGTCGGGAAATGCCCACGGGGCTGGATGATGCGGGGGAGCTGGACGCAGGGGGCGCTTGATCGCAGCCTGCGAGGCCGCTCATTAGCAGGGCCACGAGGCCGCCTCTCAGCACGCGCGGGATAAGGCGGAAAAGGTCGGAGCCGGTCGTCATTCGTACAGTATAATATGAAAATTGATTTTGCATGCGGGGTCCATGGGATCAACAGAATGATGATTGCCACTCAACATGTGACGATGCAATTGGACGCTGGAGGCGAGACGGTCACAATTCTTGATGGTATCAGCCTCGACATTCCAGAAAAACAAACCGTGGCGATCGTCGGGCCGTCAGGCAGTGGCAAGTCCACGTTGCTGGGCTTGATTGCCGGGCTTGACCGGCCGACATCCGGCACCATCTGGCTCAACGGCCGCGAGATTACCCAGTTGAATGAAAAGGCGATGGCACGCCTGCGCCTGGCGAACGTGGGGTATATCTTTCAGTCGTTTCATCTGATTCCGACGTTAACGGCTCTGGAGAACGTGTCGATCCCGCTGGAACTCGCGGGTGACCGTCATGCGCGCCAGCGCGCCCTCGAATTGCTGCAAGCGGTAGGGTTAGGGCACCGGGTTTCGCATTATCCGGTTCAGCTTTCCGGAGGTGAGCAGCAGCGCGTTGCGGTGGCGCGCGCCTTTGCCTGCCGGCCGCCGATTCTGTTGGCCGATGAACCCACCGGAAACTTGGATTCCCAGACGGGCCAGCAGGTGATCCAGCTCATCATGGCCTTGCACCGGGATGCCGGGACCACTCTCGTGCTGGTCACGCATGATCAACAACTGGCTGCGTCGATGGAGCGGGTCATCACGCTCCGTGACGGCCGGATCGGGTCTGATCAGCTCACCTCATCGTCCTACGAAGTGTCCGGCGACCAGCGATGAGGCCCTTCTGGTTCAATCTGGCCTGGCGGGATTTGCGCTCTTCCTGGCGGCATTTTATTTACTTTCTCGCCTGTATCGCATTGGGCGTCGGAGCCGTTGTGGGGGTGTCTCTTTTTTCGGCCAACGTCGAACGGGCGGTGCTCAAAGAGGCGCGCGGCCTGCTAGGGGGCGATCTGGAAATTCGGCTGTCCAGATCTCTTGGCGAGCCTGGCTCTGCCGTGCTGAAGGAGCTCGCGAGCCGCAACATTGTGGCGACGCGTGTGAATGAATTGGTGGCGATGGTCGCTCGGGTCGATCGGGCCCAGGGCGGGACAGACGTCACCCAGCTCGTCGAGTTGAAAGCGGTCGAATCGCGTTACCCGCTGTATGGTGTGGTGAGGGTCGACCCGGATCGTCCACTGGCCGAATTGCTCCATCCCACCGGTGAATCTTGTGGAAACATCTGCCATGGGGCGGTCGTGCAGGAGGCCTTGCTGATACGGCTGGGCTTGGTGGTGGGCGACGCGATCAAGATCGGGCAGGCTACGTTCCGGATCACGGGCGTGATTCATACCGAGCCGGATCGTATGGCAAACATGTTCAGCCTTGGTCCGCGGGTGCTGATTTCCCAAGAGGGACTGGCCGCAGCGGATCTCATCAAGCCGGGGAGCCGAATGCGTGAACGGCATTTGTTGCGGCTTCCGGCGTCAATGGCCCTGTCTCCGCTCATTCATGAACTGCGGGGCCGCCTTGCGGCCGATTCCGCGCGCGTGTCGTCTTATCGGGATGCCCAGCCACAGCTCAAGCAGTTTCTCGATCAACTCGCACGGTACCTGGGGCTTGTCGGGCTGACGGCGCTGTTCGTCGGCGGCATCGGTGTCGCGCTGTCGATTCATGCCTTTGTGCGAGAGAAGCTGCCCTCCATTGCGATATTGAAAACCGTGGGCGCAGATACCGCCACCATCATCTATTCCTATCTGAGCCAAGCCGTGGGCCTGGGCCTGTTGGGTAGCGTGGTGGGGATCGGCATTGGTGTCGCGCTGCAAACGGTCCTCCCGCAGGCGGTGTCTACGTTGCTCGCGACGGATGTTCTGCAGCAAGTCGAGTTTACATCCGTGCTCTCCCTCGCAGCCCTGGCCCCCATTGGGAAGGGCCTGGGCTTGGGCATCCTGACGACGTTGCTGTTCAGCCTATGGCCGCTGCTGACCATTCGAGACATTAAGCCGGCCGCCATCTTCCGCCGTGACGTGGAAGGCGCAGTTCCGCCTTCGGTGAGACGAGATGCCTCCCTGGGAAGACGCGTGGTGCAAATGGTCACCGCGGATCCTCTTCGAACCGCCACAGCGGCGGGTATCGGGACCGGGCTGGCAGGGCTGTCTATGTGGCAGGCCGGATCGTTGGCCATCGGTGGTCTGTTTATCAGCGGGTTGCTGGTCGCGATCATGATCCTGGCCGGGGCGGCTCAGGTCTTGTTGCGGGGAATACGTGCGTTGCCGGTGCCGCGGGCGCTGTCGATGCGGCAGGCGTTGGGAAACATTCAACGACCCGGTGGGCAAACCCTGGGGGTGATGGTCTCAATCGGTGTCGGCGTGATGGTGATTCTGGCGATCGCGTTGCTGCAGCATGCGCTCGTGCGGCAGGTGGGAGAAAACCGTCCGTCCGATTCGCCCACGTTCTTTTTCATCGATATTCAACCTGATCAAGCAGAGGCGTTTAGCGAGTTGGTTCACCAGCGCACCGGCGATTTCGCGCCTGACCTGACCCCGTTAGTGCGTTCGCGCATCCATGCCATTAACGGCCGGCTGGTGGCCGACGAGCGCGAGGCGCAACAAGATGAGCCGCCGGCTCAGTCAAAAGAAGAGAAGCGCAAAAGCTGGTATGTGACTCGCGAGTATGTGCTCACCTTCCTCGATCAGGTGCCCAAGGATAACAAGATTGTGAAAGGCGCCTGGTGGAAGCCGGGGCAGGTGTTTTCAAAACCGCAGGTGTCTGTTGAGGAGGAGGCTGCCAAGAGTCTCGATCTCGATGTAGGTAGTTTGCTGGATCTCAATATTCAAGGCACTATTCTACAGGCCGAAGTGAGCAGCATCAGAAAAGTCGAGTGGGGGAACTTCTCGACGAACTTTTACATGATCTTCTCGCCAGGCTCGCTCGATGCGGCGCCGATGACGTATGTCGCGACGGTTCGAGTCGCGCCTCGGGACGAGGTGGCTTTTCAATCGGCCGTGGTCGCGGCATTTCCCAATGTGACGGCCATTAATATCGGCGAAGTCTTGAACAGTTTTGCCCGCGTCCTCGATCGGTTGTCGCTGGCGATTCGAGGCGTCGCGTTGTTTTGTCTGCTGGCCGGCGCGCTGGTGATGGCGGCGGCGCTCGCGGCCACGCGCTACCGACGGCTGTATGAGGCCGTGATTCTCAAGGCGCTTGGCGCGACCCGCGGGTTGATTGCCCGGTCGTTTGCGGCCGAATATGCGTTGCTGGGATGTGTGGCGGGGATCATTGGCGTCGCCCTCGCCAGTCTCTTCTCGTGGGCGATCTTGCGATATATTCTGGAATTGCCCTGGGCGTTGGAATTGCCTCTGCTTGGTATCGGATTGGGCTGTACCGTGCTGCTGACTCTCCTGGTCGGATTCCTCAGTACCTACCGCATTCTCGGCCAGCCTCCCTTAACCGTACTTCGGCACGAATGACGTCATCGCCATCGAGCATCTGATTCTGTCAGGTCGTCCTGCGCGCTAACAGGGCGCGAATCGCCTCGCGGTCACGTTCGCGAAATTGTACGGCAATATGCAGGTGTTCCAAATACTGCTCCAGCGTCTTTCCGCCAAGATCGATCTTGCGGGATGCAAAGAAGTCCCGGACATCCCGTTCCAATTCAGGGGTTGAGAGTCCGGTGATGCCTCCGCACATTCTCCGCAATCCACTTTTGGGAAACAGTTTGTCCATCCGCTCCCAATTCGTTTTCACAAACTCCCAGGCCTTCTCGCGGCTGTAGACGTTATGGAGAAGGCTGCTGACGAGGAACGGGGCGTCTTGCGTGCGGATCTCGTCGGTCAAGGTTTTCGCTAACGTACGCTCCAGCAGCTCTGGGGCTCGGAACGCGGCGAGAGAAAAGAGATAACGGCGTTCCTCTTGCGGGGTGGTGGCTTGACGGAACCGGCCAGAAAATTCTTCGTAGCGGGCCGCATCACCGGTAAAGGCCAGGATGGAAACGAGCGCTGGAATCACGTTGGGGTCGATAGATCGAGATTGTTGCTGAAGGGCGGTGTAGGCCTCACGCGCCTGTGCTTGGATGGTTTCGTCGCGACCCAAGGTGCCTAATGCGCGAATGATGTCGCCGCGCAATTCTTTGACGAGGTCGCGCTCATCGTGGCGGGGCGTCCACCCCAGCTGCTGAAACATCGGCGTGACACGATCACGCACCAGCGCCGCCAGTAGCGGTCGATCGCCTTCGTCCAGGAGCTGGTTGATTGTGGAGAAAGACCCGAGCATGACAGCCCAGACATGCGGGTCCTGTTCATGGCGGAAATGCTCGGTCAAGGCGAGGTAGTCGGCGGACGAGACCATGCCGGCCAGTGTCGCGGCCCAGGTATCATTCAAGAGATTAAATCGTTCCACCGGAGCCAGGTTGTTCAGCCCGTCCTGCTGCAACCCGCTGAGCAACTCTGAACTGTATCGCACGCGATAGAAGCCGTGGCCCCCTTCATTGGCCAGCACCGATGTCCAATCTTCCGGCAGGGAGAGGCGATTCTCCCGCTCACTGAGCAGCACGCGTCTGGTCTCAGTGCCTCGTTTGGTGGTGATACGTACTTGCACCGGCACGTGCCACTGGGGTGCAGCTGCTCCTGATGCCGTCGCGGAAGAGTCATTGGCGTAGGTGAACCGGCGTTGCGTGAGCGTCAACGTGGACGGTGTCTCGACGGCGAGTGAAATCAATGGATACCCGGGCGAGAAAATCCATTCGTTCATCAGCGCCGGCACGTCTTGCTTCGATGCATGCCCGAGTGAGACCCAGAGGTCCGTGGTTTCGGCATTCCCATAGGCATGCGCGGTGAGATAGTGGCGCACGCCGTCCCTGAACACCGTCGGACCGATATGCTGTTCGAGCATACGAAGGACGGACGCGCCTTTCTCGTACGTCAAGACGTCGAACATGGCTTCAGCTTCCTTCGGCGCACGCACGGGAAATTCAATCGGCCTCGTGCTCAGTAGACCATCCACTGATAACGCGGCGGCGCGTGCCATGCCAAAGGCCGTCCACCGTTCCCACTCCGGCTTCCAGGCATCGACCACCAGCATTTCCATGAACGTCGCGAAGGCTTCGTTCAGCCAGAGTCCGTTCCACCAGGCCATGGTGACCAAGTCGCCGAACCACATGTGCGCATTCTCATGGGCCACCACGTCTGCAATACGCCCTTGCTCCGCATGCGTGGCGGTGCGTTGATCGAGTAACAAGGCGGTTTCACGAAACGTGATGGCGCCCAGATTTTCCATGGCGCCGGAGGCGAAATCGGGAATGGCGATCAAATCCAGTTTGTCCCCGGGATAGGGAATGGCGTAGTAGTCGGCCAGGAAACTGAGTGAGTACACCGCGATCTCATGTCCGAATGGAGTCAGGTGCTGTTTGCCGGGTATGGACCAGAGGCGAACCGGCGTGTGTCGAGCCATGATCGGCGCCGTCGACACCAGCTCGCCGACGATGAAGGCGACGAGATACGTGGACATCTTCATGGATTCCGCGAAGCGCACGACGCGTTTGCCGCCCTCGAGACGGTCGTCGACGATCCGCGTATTCGAGATGGCCGTCAGCGCGGGATCGATGGCCAAGGTCACGGCGAAGACGGCCTTGAATTGAGGCTCGTCCCAACAGGGGAAAGCCCGTCGCGCGTCCGTCGCTTCAAACTGCGTGGCGGCGAGGGTGTGTGCGACACCCCGCTCGTCTTTGTAGGTGCTGCGATAGAAGCCCCGAAGCTTGTCGTTCAACGTCCCGCGAAATGTCAGGCCTAACTTCCACACACCCGCTGGAATGACTGATGGGAACGTGATGTGGCATCGCTGCTGTTCGGGATCCATCCGCACGGTTCCGACGCGGGGTGATTGTCCGTCTCCAGACAATGTCGCGGCTGATACGTCCAACTCCGTCGCGTTAAGCAGCACCTCGGTGGTGGGCTCGACGACGGTCAGGGTGACCATCTCATGGCCCGTGAATGAATGTGAGTGGAGGTCCGGCTCGATGCGCAGGTCATAGTGTGTGGGGATGACATGGCGCGGGAGGCGGTAGGGATCAGAAACCATTGCGGGTGAAGTGGTCATAGTGCTCTTAGGGTATCGGTGGTTGTGAGGTGAATCGGCTTGGCTCCAGGCTGCCGGCACAACGAGCCATGCCGTCGCTCCCTGCCACGCGCCGAGCCACAAGACCGCATGGCTCGCGGCATGTGCGATCAGACCAGCCGCCTGCCGGCGCGTCACCGGCGCGTCGCCATGTGGCTCGTTCATGGCTCAGGGGCATGGGTGATGTCGGTGCCTTGTCCATGACCGACGATCAGAATGCTGGTCCGTCCGATGAAGAGCCCGGTTTCAACGATGCCGGGGATCTGGTTCAGTTCGATTTCCAGTGCAGCGGGGTCACCGATGTTGGGCATGTGCAGATCGAGGATGACATGGCCCGCTTCGGTCTGAAACACGTTTCCGTTGCGCTGGCGTAAGATCGCCCTGCCGCCGGAGACCGCTTCGATGTGTCGGGCCGTACTGCCCCATCCGAACGGCACGACCTCAATAGGCAGAGGGAAGCTGCCACCGAGCGCCGGGACGAGTTTCGTGTGGTCCACCATGACGATGAATCGTTTCGCGGCGGCGGCCACAATTTTTTCCTTCAACAGCGCGCCCCCGCCGCCTTTCACGAGATTCAGTGCGGGATCGACTTGGTCCGCTCCATCGATTGCGACATCGATCATCCAGGCATTATCCGATTCGATCAGCGGAATGCCGGATTGTTTGGCGAGCGCCGCGGTGTCGTGGGATGTCGGGACGGCTTGAATGTTGAGCCCGGCACGCACCCGCTCGCCAAGGGCGAGAATGAGATGTTTCGAGGTGGTGCCGGTTCCGAGTCCCACGACCATGCCGTCGTGAACAAACTCCGTTGCCTTGAGCGCGGCCTGGCGCTTTTCCGAATCGAGGTCACAGGATGTTGGTGTCATAATGAAGGAGGAGGTGTGAGTTGTGCCGCCACGGAGGCAGCGCCGAGCAGGGCGGTTCTATCGTTCATCACGACTTTCACCGGAATCTGGTTCATCAGCCGTTTGTAGCGGCCTTTGTTGGTGAAGCCGCGCATGAATGAGCCGTCCTGCAGTTTCTTCAGGAGTTTGGGCGCAATGCCGCCGGCGACGTAGACTCCATCCAGCGTGAGTGCTTTCAGTGCCAGGTTGCCGGCTTCCGCGCCGTAGATCGATGCGAATAAGTCGAGTGCCTGTGTGGCGATTTCGGCTTGGCCTTTGAGTCCGGCCTCGGCGATCTCGGCGGCTGGATTGCCGACTTTGATTTTCTCGGCCAGCCACGTCGGTTCATTTTTTTTGGTATCGCGCACATACTCATAAATTGCGTGGAGCCCGGGCCCCGAGACAATGCGTTCGTAACTGACGTGGAGATAGCTGCCGCGCAGATGACGAAGTAGCTCGATCTCGCTGTCGCTGTTGGGCGCAAAGTCCGTATGTCCGCCTTCCGAGGGCATGGGACGGTACTGGGCTCCGTCCCAGTAGAGGATACATTCGCCGAGGCCGGTTCCCGCCGCGATCAGGGCGAGGGCCTGTTTTTTCTTTGGCGGCGCGCCTGCGTTCAGCACCACGAGTTCCTCGGCAGTGAGATGCAGGAGGCCATGAGCCGTGGCTTCAAGATCATTCAGGAGGCGTACCTGGGGAATGGCGAACCGTTCGGCCAGGGCGGCTCCATCGATGAACCAGGGGAGGTTGGTCGTGCGGCAACGATTGTCGATGACCGGTCCCGCCACGCCAAAGCAGGCTGCCGTCAGACTGATAGGTTCTGGAGCGACTTCGACGGCCTCAGGGGCGACATCGCTGTCAGGATCGATAGGGTCCTCTGCCAGAGCGCGTTCTGGTGCCGGTTTGACGAGCGGCGTGCCGAGGAACTCGTCGATGATGTCTTCGAGGGCTTTATAATCCGCGCTGTGAAAGCTGTCCTCGCGCACCGGTTCGACCCGCCCGCTGGTCCACTCATAGAGGGCCAAGTTCGTCTTGGTCCCACCGATATCACCTGCCAGAATCATGGTGCCTCTTCTGATGACAACTTGTCTGTCGCCACAGTCACTTCCGCCGCGGCGGCGCGGTCAAGATACCACAACAGTCGCCCTGTCTCGGGACGGATCTGCGCTGCCGGATAGGCATCGCTCGCATCTGCACGACTTTCGAAAATACGACGGACGACGGTGGCCTTATTCGGTCCGGTCACGAGGAACAGTATCACACTCGCATGATTGATCACACCTAGGGTGAGGGTGATGCGGGATCGCGTACCTTGCGGAGAGATGCCGGGAGCGACCCACCGGGTCTGTTCCATGAGGGCCGGCGTGCCGGGGAACAGCGAGGCGGTGTGACCATCCTCCCCCATGCCGAGGAGGACGAGGTCCAGCACCGGCCATTGTCCGGCGGTGGCGGACGTAAGCCGGCGCAACAGGTCTTCGTACTGAACGGCCGCGGTCTCCGCAGTGTCTTCTCCGCGCATCCGGTGAATGTGCGCGGCTGGAATATCGAGCGGGGTGAACAAGAGTGTATTCGCCAGGCCAAAGTTACTGTCCTGATGTGTCGGTGGCACTGCGCGTTCATCGCCGAAGAGGAAATGCACCTTGCTCCAGTCGAGTTGCGGGGCGAACTCCTCGCTGGTCAGGACCTTATAGAGCTCCTTCGGGGTGGATCCTCCGGACAGAGCGACAAGAAAGCGCGCGCGCTGGCGTATGGCCTGTTGACCGACTGTTACGAACAGGATGGCGGCGGCGCGGACCAGTTCGTGCGCATGAGCAAAAATATAACGTTCCGGCGGCTGTGCCATTTCAACGGCGGGTGCGACGAGTGGGAGTAGACCGTTTTTTAGGAACGGATGTCCGGCGCGTGGACTTGGGGGGTGTGAGCAATGTCACAAGGCTACGGATGGTACGGACCGGATTCGGGCCGAGGGCGATTCTCACCGCCGGGCGCTGATGTGTCTGCAGTGATTGCAGATCGCCAAGGGCCTGGGCCTGAGCCAAGGTGCCGAATGTGTAGAATTTCTCCGGAACTGCAAGATCCGGTTTCATCGAGTCGACCAATTCAAGAAACAGTCCGCTGTTCGGTCCGCCCTTGTGTAGTTGCCCCGTCGAATGCAGATAGCGTGGGCCATATCCGGCTGTCGTGGCCAGGCGGTGCCGTACCATGAAGGCTTTCCGCAAGGCACGCAGGGCAGCTTCTACCTGGCTTGTCGGGGTGGTGTAGGCCAGAATGGCCAGGTAGCGATTCGGCCCCAGTTGATCGAGCAATTGGGTCAAGGCTTGTTTCGGTGGCGGGCTGGCGATGGAGGGCAATTTCCCCTGAGATTCGACCTCTTTCAGGACACGCCCGGTGTTGTCTTTGCTTTCCTGTACATTCGGCTGGTCGAACGGCTGGATGCCGAGCGCATGTCCCGCAATGGCCGTGGCAAACTCCCACCGGAAAAATTCGGCGCCCAGGTCGTAACGATCCTTCAGCTGTAAGGCATACACCGGTTGTCCCGCTCGCTGGAGGGAGGAAATGGTTCTATCTAGGGAGGCGTTGCGATCGCCTCTCAAACGAAGAGAGATAAATACTCGATCCGTTCCATAGGCAGCGGGTGATGCGAAAGGTTCTCCCGCGACGGGAATGAGGCCGGTCCCTTCCTTCCCCGTGCTTTCCGCGAGCAATTGTTCTACCCAGAGTCCGAATGAGGCCAGCGCAGGAGACGTGAGAAGGGTCACCTTGTCTCGCCCGCTTCGGGCCATGGCAGCCATCAGGCCTCCCAGGGCCGCGCCAGGATTCTCTTTAGCCGCCGTCTGGCGACAGGCTTCGCGCATGGCCAGTGCGCGACTGAGAAGTTTTCCCACATCCAGCCCAAGCAGGGCCGCGGGAACCAGCCCGAAATATGAGAGCACGGAGTAGCGCCCGCCAATGTCCGGCTGATTGGTAAACGTGCGCCAAAACCCGCGCTCCCGCGCGAGTTGTTCGAGGCCAGTTGCCGGATCGGTAATAGCGACAAACTGCGCGCCGCCGCGATGACCTTTCGTTCGATGGAGGAGTTCCCAGAAGTGCGCGAAGAGCGACATGACTTCAATCGTTCCGCCGGATTTGCTCGCGACGAGGAACAATGTTCGGGCCGGCTGAATCGCATTCGTCACTTGGCGTACCCAGCCTGGTACCGTGGAGTCCAAGACCCAGAGTCGCGGGGCGCCTTTCGAGGATCCAAAGGTGCAGCGCAATACTTCAGGTCCTAAACTGCTGCCGCCCATTCCAAGCAGCACCACATCGGTCGTACGGGCCTCTCGAGCGGCTTGCGCGAAGCTTCGCAAGTCGGAGAGTGCGTCCTGCATATGGTCGAGGACGGTCAGCCATCCCAGCCGGTTATCGATTTCCGTCGGATTCGGTTTCCACAGGGTATGGTCTCGCGTCCACAGACGCTCGATCGCGCGGGTACTTGCCAGATCATCGAATGTCGTCGCGAGGCTGTGGTTGTCCAGCAGGGGGGAGACCTTGGGACGGATCGGCATAACACGCTCTCTTCCATAGGTGGAGGAACGACGATGCACGCAGGTGAGCCCTATCTTAGGTTCGTGAGATTGAAAAGGCAAACGAGAGAGGTCGATAGCATGTAGCGGGGGATTGCGTAGAACCGGGTTGGATGAAGGGTCGGGAGCGTGGATGGGACGGCTGAGAACGGCGGAGCGCGGCTACGCTAGGTTTCTTCTTCCTGATCACCCAAGTCAGCCAGCACAAGGGAGATGGAGTTCTGGGATTCTAACGCGCCCACAATATTCACCGGTGTTCCTACGGCGACGTGATCAAAAAGCCGCGCAATTTGCGGATTGTCCAGCACGATACTGCCGTACGGTTGATCCGAAATCCCTTGCGCGATGCCATGGAGCTGAATGAGGCCTGGCATATGTTGGCTTTTGGGGATGAGTCCTGCCTTCTGGGCTTCCTCGAATCGGCGTCGGTCGTCGATATTGGGATAGTCGAGAATCAGGGCGCGGAAGTACGGCGTCTGTCCGGGCCCGCGTTTGCGTTGAATGCGATATTCACCTTCGGGGGTTGCGCCGTCACCGTAGTGTTGTTTTGCCCGGATGCCTCTTGATCCCAATCGAATCGGATAGGTCAGTACTTTCCGACCATTCTTATACAACGTGAGGACGCGGTCGGCCTTGCTGATGACAATGGCCTGGGCCCGGTGCGTTCGAGACCAGTCTATGGTCCGTTGCGCAGATTCCCGCCAGGCCGCGATCAGATCATCATCCGCATATCGGCCTAATTCATTCGTGAGGAGGGCGGTCTGGGTCAGGAGGATTTTGCCGGCTCGTTCTGAGGCCTGGATGGAATGCTCGAAATGTCCTTGCTCAAGAAACAGTCGGGCCTGCTTGACGTGTACCTCAGTTTCGAGCGGATGCTCGCCGAGCACCACGCGGCTGCCGATGTCTCCGACCCGGGTGTTCATGAGGCGGAGCCGTTGTTCGATTTTGGCTAATTTCGTCTCGGCAGTGGTGCGCTGAGCCTGAATCCGGCTATTGACGTCGCTTACGAGTTGCGTGCCCTCGACTTGAAGCGCTTCCAGATCGGTTTCCAGCTCGTTGTCTTCCCAGGGCCATCGAACGATATTCTCCTCGGATCGAACGCGACCTTTCAACGCAATCCATTGGCGGGAAAACTTGGAATAGGCTTCGGGATTAACATCGGAGGCCCGAAGGGTGGTCAGATCACGGTCGAGACTCTCGATGGCTTCAACCAATTCCTCAGGAACGGTTTCGACGCACCCGCCCAGGCTCATCGACAACAGAGCGACGAGGGTGAAGCGAGTGACGATGCGGCAGATGTGATCTAAACGGCTCATGCTCGTTGTATTCTATCGTGTGGATGGCTGTCCCGCGAGTTCTTCCCGTCTTTTGTCCTCACCTGGACGGTAATGTGACCGTGGTGCCTTCCTGCTGCTCTGCTCTGAGGCCGTTCCGCATTTCTTGGTGCACGTCCGAGAAGGTCGGTGGTCCTATCGAGCCAATACCCTCTTACGCAATGTAGGTGCCAGGAATGTTATGTTCGCGAAGACTGTTGAATGCCTCGCCAGAACAAGCAGTTACGCTGAAATATTCCGTGGAAGCGCTGGTGGATCGCTGTGGCATCTTTGCCGCAATCGGGCAAGAGTGCCTCAAGAACCGGTGGTCGATGGGGTGTTTGCGCATCAGGAGAGCCCGTGCGCTCGGTGGCGTCTGGAGTTCATTCTTCAGTTTGCGGCGGAGACTCGATGGTAGATTGATTGACACCCTTCCGTGGCGCCCCTATAATGCGGCCTCTTCATTGAAAAATGATCTCTCGAGAAGGAGTGCGCAATGTCGTTCACTTTTAAACAGCCCTCGAATCTCAAGCGCAAGCGGGAACATGGATTTCGGAAGCGCATGAGCACTAAGAACGGCCGCAAAGTTATTGCTCGTCGCAGAGCCAAGGGCCGCGCTCGCCTCACCGTCTGATTCTTTCCTGCCGCTAGGCAATCTGCATGTAGGCAAACATCCAGGTGGTGGGTAGTCACCGGGGGTGAATACTGTCGTCTTAGCCTGGTCGTGGAAGAACAAGGGCGACACATGGGGCGGTACGCGACTTCGATGTGTTGAAGCGCGGTCGAACCTGAGGACCCGCAGGCAGGTGTTATGACGGCAGGACGGGCGTGTGCGCCGCTTTTCTTGAAGCGTAGCCGGGAGATCCAGCTCATCAAGAAAAATGGGCGACGTGTTTCGACAGGATTCTTCAATCTCCAGATTTGTCCGGGCATGATGCCTCAGGACGCCATGATGGGGATTGTCATCGGAAGGCGTTTCGGGACGGCGGTGCGTCGGAACAGGGCCAAACGCTTGTTCCGAGAATTGGGTCGCGCAGTTCGGCCGACGTTGGTCTCGGGGCATGCGTTTCTGGTGTTCCCCAAGCGCGATTGCCTGAACGTGCCGTTTGTGGAACTGCAGAGCGTATGGCGCAGCACATTGCAAAGACAGCGGTTGGCCCGTTTGGGGGATTCCTCCTCGTGAGGTATGTGGCTATCGGCTTCCTGTCGGTCTATCGGACCTGTGTGTCGCCAATGCTCGGCCCTGCGTGCCGCTTCTACCCGACGTGTTCCGTCTATGCGCAAGACGCCATTGATCGCCACGGACTGCTCAGGGGGGGACTCATGGCGGGTCGGCGCCTTCTGAAATGTCACCCATTCCATCCTGGTGGAGTGGATCCGGTACGGTGATCCTTGTGAACACAACACTTCAGTCTCTATTCGGCACATAAATTCATGGAAAAGCGCGTCATTGTTTTCCTCATCGTCTCTCTGGCCGTCATTATCGGCTACGACTATCTCCTGAAGGGTATGGGGTTGTTACCCCCGTCGGAGCCTGTACAAGTCGCAACCACGGCGAGTACCCATACCGCGGAACAAAAGTCCGGCCGATCCGAGAGTGGCTCCACCCAGTCCGCCAATCCTGCGTCTTCCGCTCAGACCGGTACCAACTCCGTGCCTGCTGTATCAGACGGTGGGAGGGGAGCGGCTACAGAAGAGCAGACGATCGAGGTGGATACAGATTTGTTTCGGGCCAAGTTCACCAACCGTGGTGGAGTGATCAAGTCGTGGGAGCTGAAGCGCTATACCACGACAACCGACCAGGGACCTGTCCCGGTACAGCTCGTGTATGCGGGGGGACGCTTCAAGGGGCCCTTGAGTCTGGTCACTACCGATCAGGCCGTGACCTCCGATCTCGGATCCGTTCTCTACCAGGTGACGCAGGACATTGCTCGTCTCGATAGTGCGCATCCCACCGGCCACCTCACATTCCGGTATCACGACGCCCAGCGGAATATGGATGTTGAGAAGGAATTGACGTTCCATCACGGATCCTACGTGGTGGATATTGCGGTTCGGACGCAAGGCCTCACGACGCCGGTCGATGTGACCCTTGGCACCAATTTTGGCATCGTGGAATGGGGTGAGGGATTTATCGGCTTGATGGGGTCTGCCTCCCTGGTCGATGACAAGGTGCTGAAGGAAACCCCGGACGGCGAAGCTGAACGCAAGGGAGACGTGAAGTGGTCTGCCATTCAGGATAAGTATTTTATCAGCGTCCTGATGCCTCAGAAGGCTGCGGCTGCCCTGGCGAAGAAAGAGGGCGATAAGCTGGTGTCCGCCGGCGTCAGATTCCCTGCACCTGCTGGCGGGGCGACAATGGCGATGCAGCTGTATGCCGGACCGAAAGAGTACGACATCCTCAAGGGATTGAATGCCGGGCTGGAAGATACGATCGACTTCGGCTGGTTTGTTTTTGGCAGTTGGGGCCTGGTTAAGGCCGTGGCCAAGCCGATTTTTTACGTCCTGCGTTTTCTGTACGAATTTACGCACAACTATGGTGTGACGATCATTCTCTTGACCATGTTGATCAAGCTGATGTTCGTGCCGCTGCAGTACAAAAGCTACAAGTCGATGAAGCAGATGCAGGTCATTCAGCCGAAGGTCCTGGCGATTCAAAATAAGTTCAAGGATGATCGCGAACGGCTGAACAAAGAACTGATCAAGCTCTACAAAGATCATCGGGTGAATCCCGTTGGCGGCTGCCTGCCGATGGTGCTGCAGATGCCGGTCTTCGTCGCACTCTTTAATATCCTCTATATGACGATCGACCTCAGGCAGGCGCCGTTCATGCTGTGGATCAAAGATCTTTCGGTGCAGGATCCCTATTACGTCTTGCCGATCATCATGGGCGCGACCATGGTCATTCAGCAGAAGATCACGCCGACCACGATGGACCCGATGCAAGCGAAGATCATGTTGTTCCTTCCGGTCTTCATGACCTTCCTGTTCGTAAACTTCCCGGCGGGGTTAGTGCTGTATTGGCTGACGAACAATACGCTCACCATTACGCAGCAGGTCGTCACCGAGCGGTTGTTTGGGAAGAAGTGGCAGGCACCGGCGGACGACGGTGAGGCCGCGGCCATCGAGGAATCGAAAGACCAGAAAAGTAACGGCAAGCGGCGAAACGCTCCAACTGCCGAATAGTACCACCTCACTGGGTGCGTCATGCTTGGCGCGCTAGACGATACCATCTGTGCCATCGCGACCCCGCCCGGCGAGGGAGGCATCGGCATACTCCGGATCAGTGGCCTTCGCGCGCTTGACGTCGCCTCTGAAGTTGTACGCCTCCGGTCCGGAAAACCCCTGCGCGCTCTCCCTACACATAAGCTCACGCTCGCCGACCTCTGCGCGGGCCATACGAACACATCTGCAGCAGAGACCCGTGAGCCGTGCGCGCCGAATTTTATCGATGAGGCGCTCGTCGTGGTCATGAAGGGGCCGCATTCCTTCACCGGGGAGGATGTGGTGGAGGTGCAATGCCACGGTGGGCCTGTCATTCTGGAGCAGCTGTGCCGGGGATTAATTTCCGCGGGAGCAAGGCTCGCGACACCAGGCGAATTTACAAAGCGTGCCTTTCTCAACGGGCGTCTTGATCTCGCGCAAGCGGAAGCCGTGCTCGATACCATTCGTGCGAAGACTGCGCGGAGCCTCACCGTGGCTCAGTCCCAGCGACGCGGTGAATTGTCCCGCTATGTAGGGGAGATCCGCTCTGAATTGGTCGTCGCACTGGCTCACATCGAAGCCGCCTTGGATTTTGCCGAGGAAGATATTTCATTTGTTCGCCAGGACGAGTTGATCCGGCTGCTTGATGCCACCCTGCACAAGCTTCGTTGCCTGCTTCAGTCGGGACGTGACGGCCGTATCTGGAGGGAAGGGGCGGTGGTGGCGATCCTTGGGCGCCCGAACGTCGGGAAGTCCAGCCTGATGAATGCCCTATTGCGGAGCGATCGGGCTATAGTGACCGCTATTCCAGGCACCACCCGCGACCTGCTTGAAGAACTAGTCAGCATCGAGGGGATCCCTGTGCGACTGCTGGATACGGCGGGAATACGCATGACGGACGATCCGGTCGAAGTTGAAGGCATTCGCCGTAGCAGATTGGCTTGGTCGGACGCCGATCTGGCGCTTATCCTTTTGGACGGTTCCCAGCCTCTATCCGAAAGCGATCGTGCACTGCTGGCTGAACCGGAATCTGCGCGTGCGCTGCTGGTCGTGAATAAATGTGACCTCCCGCGCCAAGTGTCGCCAGATGTGCTTGAGCGGGCTTGTCCCGGCCATGTCAACGCTATTGAAATTTCCGCCACGTTGGGAATCGGGCTGGGCGGACTGCGTGACGCGATTCGCAGCCGGCTGATGCCGGGTACTCTGGAGTCTAATGAGGGCGTGCTCGTGACCAATCTTCGCCACACGGTTGCCATTGGGCGCGCCTTGCAGGGAGTGGATCAGGCGAGGCAGTCCGTCGAGGCAGGCTGTGCGGGAGAATTGATCGCGATGGATCTCCGTATCGCGGCAGATGCATTAGGCGAAATTACGGGCGTCATTACCACGGACGAAATTCTGGAACGCATTTTTGCCGAGTTTTGTATCGGGAAATGAAAGGATTTCCGGCATGAGCGAGCAATGCGACGTGATCGTGGTCGGGGGAGGGCATGCGGGCTGTGAAGCGGCCCTCGCGGCGGCTCGTATGGGCGCGCGCACTCTCTTGCTGACCATGGATCCGGACCGTATCGCCCAAATGTCCTGCAATCCAGCCATCGGCGGGATCGCCAAAGGGCATCTCGTCAAAGAGATTGATGCCTTGGGTGGAGAAATGGGGCGGAACACCGATCAAGCAGGCATTCAATTCCGGATGATCAACACGAGTAAGGGGCCGGCGGTTCGAGCCTTACGCGCACAGTGCGATAAAAAGATCTACCGGCAGGTCATGCAGGAGACGCTTCGTGCACAGCCGGGCCTTCTGATTCGCGGCGGGACCGTTGATCGCATCCTTACGCAGGCTGGGGCCGTGACCGGCATTGTGACCGATTCAGGTCAGCACATTGCGGCTCGTGCGGTGGTGCTGACCTCCGGCACATTTTTGAAAGGACTTATCCATATTGGCTTAAGTCACTTTCCGGCAGGACGAGCCGGAGAGTCGTCGGCTGAACACCTTTCCGATTGCATGCGCGATTTCGGGTTTGAGGTCGGGCGCTTGAAAACGGGAACTCCGCCCAGGCTGGATCGTGACACCATCAATTTTTCAGTCATGGAGCTGCAGCCGGGTGACGATCCTCCTCCGCCGTTTTCGTACCGCACCAGCAGAATTCCCTTGCCGCAGGTGCCTTGTCATCTGACTCATACGAATTCGCAAACGCATGATATTATTGCAAAAAATATCGATAGGTCCCCTTTGTTCAGCGGAGTCATCGACAGTGTCGGTCCTCGGTATTGCCCGTCGATCGAAGACAAAGTCGTCCGGTTTGCCGAGAAGGATCGGCATCAGATCTTCGTCGAGCCTGAGGGGCTGGATACGAATGAATTCTACCCGAATGGCATCTCCACTAGTTTGCCGGTGGATGTGCAAGCCGCGATGCTGAAGACCATTCCAGGATTGGAGCAAGCCAAGATCTTAAAGCCTGGCTATGCGGTCGAGTATGACTATTTCCCGCCTCGGCAACTCCACAATTCGTTGGAGACGAAACTGGTCCATGGGCTATACCACGCCGGTCAGATCAATGGCACATCTGGCTACGAAGAGGCCGGGGCCCAGGGCATCATGGCGGGCATTAATGCGGCCTTGAACCTGCGGGGTGATGCACCGCTCGTGCTTGATCGGTCGCAAGCGTATATCGGTGTATTAATTGATGATTTGATCACGAAAGATGCGCGAGAGCCTTACCGCATGTTTACCTCGCGCGCTGAATATCGGTTGTTGTTGCGCCATGACAACGCAGATCTTCGCCTGATGGATCTCGGGCATCAGATCGGGCTCATCCCTGATCGTGTCTATGAAAAATTTCAAGCGAAACGTTCCGCCATCGAGCGGGAGGTTCAGCGACTTAAAGACACCAGGCCGAAGTTGACCCCGGAAGTCCGGCGCCTGCTCGAAGAATTCGAGATCGGCCCCGTCGCACCGACACAATCATTAGCTGAGATCCTCAGGCGTCAGGATCTGACTTATGGGAAGATCTCTTCCGTGTTTGGCGGGTCTGCGATAGAGAGTCCTGAAATTATGGATGCGGTTCAGCTCGAGGTGAAATATGAGGGATACATTAAGCGGCAGCAACAGCAGATCCAGCGATCTCAAAAATTTGAGCATCGGGTGATTCCTGGAGGCTTTGACTATGACGGTGTAACAGGATTTTCTACTGAAGTCAGAGAAAAGCTGAAACGCGTCAAGCCGGCATCTGTCGGGCAGGCATCACGGATTTCCGGGGTTACGCCTGCCGCAATTTCTCTACTACTGGTTGCCATCGAGCGCCATCGTCGCCAGCCGTTAGCTGGCGAGTGAATTCTTTCACCCTCTTCCCTCCTGGTTCTTTCCTGATCAATTTTCATTCGTCCTCAGAATCAACCTTGACCCCTGGGATTGTTTCGCGTAATTGTTCCACGTGGAACAAGACGCCAGCCAGTTTGAAGGTGCCTTTCGAAAGCTCGCCGCCGAGCTCGACATTCCTCTGAATGATGCGTGTCTGCCGCAATTTTTTAGCTACCATTGCGAACTCAAGAAGTGGAATAAGGCGATCAATCTGACCGCCATCTATGATGATGAGGAGATCCTGGTCAAGCATTTCATTGACTCTCTCTATGGCATTAAAGTTATTGATAATGCTGAAAAAAATGAGCTGCTGGACGTTGGGGCCGGTGCCGGGTTTCCTGGTCTTCCGCTTAAATTTGTGCTGCCACAGCTGGAATTGGAACTGCTCGAGCCGAGCGAAAAAAAGGGGGCGTTCTTACGATATGTCGTCGGATCTCTGGGGTTACAGCATGTAACGGTCGTTCCGGCCAAATTAGAGCAGTATGTCCAGCGCCAGAACCGGCGGGCCTTCGATTACATCGTGGTGCGAGCCTTCAAGGTAGATGAGAGTGGGCCATTACTTGCCGATCTGCTTAAGCCGGGCGGCAAAGTGATTTTGTATCGCGCGGTGCGCATTCCCATGGGTTTTGCGTTAGCTGGCCTTGCTTTGGTGGAGGAAGTCGAGTATGAGCTTCCATCCGGATACGGGCACCGCGTGCTTTCCGTGTTCTCGAAATAATTGGGATGGCCCGGTGTTCCACGTGGAACATGTGATATCAACCGGCTGGCTGTTAGGGGATTGAGGATTACATGGCGAGAATTATTGCTGTTGCGAATCAGAAGGGTGGAGTTGGTAAAACAACCACCTCGGTGAATCTGGCCGCAGCGTTGGCAGTTGAGGGGGGATCGGTCCTCCTGGTTGATATGGATCCGCAGGGGAATGCCACAAGCGGCCTCGGCGTGGATGCCATGTCGTTGGGGAAAACGGTTTATAACGCGCTCATTATCAAGGAGAGTATTGCGTCTCTAGCGATGCAAACTGCCGTCAATGGACTATCCTTGGTCCCGGCCAATTCTCACCTGGCCGGCGCCGAAGTGGAATTGGTGAATATGGAGGGAAGGGAGCAACGGCTTAAGGAGGCCTTGGCTGAAGTCGCTGACCGTTACGATACAATTTTGCTCGACTGTCCCCCAGCCCTCGGTCTTCTCACGATCAATGCCATGGTGGCAGCGCATTCCGTTCTCATCCCCGTGCAGTGTGAATACTATGCCATGGAAGGTCTGGGACGGCTCATGGAGAGCATTGAGCGTCTGAGGCAGTCCTTGAATCCAAATTTGGAAATTGAAGGCATCGTGTTGACGATGTATGACGCGCGTAATTCCCTCGCTCGTCAAGTCGTCGAGCAGATTCGTGGCCATTTTGGCGAAGCCGTCTATCAGACCATGATCCCACGCAACGTCACGTTGGCCGAGGCCCCGAGTTATGGTCGCCCGGCGTTGCTCTACAACATGGCATCATCCGGTGCCCAAGCCTATCTTTCCCTAGCGAAGGAGTTTGTCGTCCATGGAGAAAAAAGCCCTCGGTAGAGGTCTCGACGCCCTGTTGCCGACAGGACGAAGTACTGCCGATCCTGAGCGAGGGGATGTGCAGGAGCTTCGCTTGGAATCGGTTGTTCCCAATCGCTTTCAGCCCAGGCAGCAGTTCTCCGAGGTCGAGCTGGCCGAATTGACGGCTTCGCTCAAGCAAAATGGTTTGCTCCAGCCTATTCTAGTGCGCCGAAAAGGCGATGGCATCTACGAATTGATCGCGGGTGAGAGGCGTCTGAGGGCGGCTAAGTTGGCGGGAATGCAGAAGATTCCTGCTCTTATCCGGAATGTGTCCGACCAGGAATCGATGGTGCTCGCTCTGGTCGAGAACCTTCAGCGGGATGATCTGAATCCCATGGAGACCGCTCGGGCGTACCAGCGCATGCTGAATGAATTTAGTCTCACGCAGGAAGCGATTGCGCAAAAGGTCGCCTGTGACCGATCCTCCGTGGCGAATATGTTGCGGTTGACCTCCTTGCCCGCCGAGGTCCAGCACCTGATTGAGACTGATCAATTATCGACAGGCCACGCCAAGGTCATTCTCGGTCTGATGACCCCTGCAGCACAAATCAGTTTGGCGACGCAGATCGTGAGCGGGCAATTGTCGGTGCGAGAGACGGAGCGCTTGGTCCAGGGGCATGCAGAGGCCAAAAAAACGGGGAAGCGTCCGATGCGGGCGCCGTTGCGATCCGATCTCGAGGAGCGTCTGCAGAAACGCCTCGGTACCAGGGTGGATGTGCAGAAAGGCCGCCGTGGCGGCAAGATCGTCATTCACTACTTTTCTCCTGAAGAGCTGGACGGGGTGGTCGAGCAGCTGTTGAACGGATAACCGAGGCATTTTCAGGGCAGATTTTTCTGGTTTCACCGGAGTACAATGCCGGCGAGATTTGTATGGTCATCGACTGGGCCGGTGAAGAATCGCCGTTCCGCCGGTGAGACGCATGGTGATTTGTTTTGGAGGTATGAGCAATGTGGATTAAGGACAAACCAGAAGGAAAGCGCCAAGCAGGACAAAGCGAGGGAAGTGAAATGGATAATTTAGAATCGACAGCACCCCGCGAAGGGAACGAAGAGATCAATGCCTTTGTCGGGAAGGGTGTCAGCTTTAAGGGCGTCATTTCTTACAACGGCACCGTGCGCATCGACGGCAATTTGGACGGCGAAATTCATACCGAAGGCGTGCTGTTAGTCGGTGAAGACGCGGTTCTCACAGCGAAGATCACGGCCGGCACGGTAGTGTGTAAAGGGAAGATCACGGGTGACATCACGGCTCGCGAGAAGGTGAAGTTGCGGGCTCCTGCGGTGGTGAACGCAGGCGTGAAGGCTCCGTTGTTGGCGATGGAAGAAGGCGTGGTCTTCAACGGTACGCTGGAAATGAGTCAATCGGCGACCCGCGAGCCACAGGGGACCTCGCGCGGACAGGGCGTCAAGCTCGTCAACAGCTGATCCGGCTCAATACCGAATGTGCTGGACAGAGTGCCGCCGGCCTTGTATGCCGGAAGTCGGCATGAATAGAGTTTC